>Ga0172381_10000748_pt1 | contig 39866 bp, 65 predicted proteins | sample Leawel6488metaG_FD_119754 | JGI IMG/M metagenome (GOLD analysis project Ga0172381, IMG submission 119754) | Leachate microbial communities from a municipal landfill in Southern Ontario, Canada - Leachate well 64-88 metaG | ecosystem: Engineered > Solid waste > Landfill > Unclassified | place... | reverse complement strand
GACCCTAAATATATAACAGTCACTACTTCAACACCTTATAGATATTATGCACTAAAGATTTCCTCCAATTGGGGTGGTTCGGGTATTGGGATTAGAAGAGTTGAATTACAAGGTTATAATATTGACAATTTTGATTTGACAGATATAGATACTCTATCTTTTGATATGCTTTCAAATAGAACTGGAGAAAATGTAAAACTATCTTTAATTAATTCACCCAATACAACTCCAATAGAAATTACTCCAAACATTTTAGTAGGTGATACAAAACAGACTATAGTGTGGGACATTTCGGGTATTGTCAATACAGATAAAAACAATATTATTGATTTTAAAGTTGAAATAGTAAATGCAGATGCAGAAAATACTTTCTACTTAGATGACCTTAAACCGGTAGAGGATGCACCAGTTGTTCAAGTACAATTAACTCCATCTCTTGAGTGGTATTCATCTATTCCTGCAAGACTAACACCAGAACTCGCATGGGAAACATTGCCTGTATTACAGATTCAATTAACACCTTCATTAGAGTGGACATCTTATGTTGAAGAAATAATTTCACCCTCTCTAGAGTGGATGACATATGCTGTAAATCAACTAACACCTAAACTAGAATGGAAAACAAACGATGCTATTAGATTTGCACCGAATATTGTAAACTATCCATTTTATTATGAAACACCTGCTATAGTTGAAAGCTCAGTGCCCTTACTTATATCAGGATGTCCTGTAGGGGTATCTATAAGTATGAAAAATAGCGGTAATACTGGAAATACCGTTATAAATGTCTATAATAATGGAACGTTGTTAACAACTCAAACAATAGCAGCTACCAGCGGTGAAACTAGTAAACTTACGTACTTTGCTCAAGATACAGTAATGCATCCAAGTGATAAAATCGTACTAGACATCACATCTGTAGCAACAGGTGCCGAAGATTTAAAGGTTAATGTGTACTTAATGACATTTCCGTTTGATTTAGATAAAATGTCTATAGGTAATATAAAAGGAACAACAAATGTTCTAGCAATCAATAAAGACTATTTATTTAATAACGCAGACTATTGGACAATTGAGTTTAATCAACCAATCACTGAAGTGTTACAGTTAGTTGCAACAGATGTTGGTGGAGTAGAGACACCTTTAACATATACCTTAACAAGTGGTAATTTTTATAATACACGCATTAGAATTACACCGTCAGTTACTACATTGTTAAGTAGTATTGCGGTTAAAGTTACAGCATTAACAGGGAGACACTATTCATTTAATATAGCACCTGTAGTTAAGACATATATGGCAGCTTACCCTGCTTATGTGTTTGGTAATACTGCTGAGTTTGATATTTTTACATCTGCAACTCATTACACGTATAGTTTAGATAATGGTGCCACATGGTCAACTGTTTTGTCTGTCTCTTCAACTGATACTATTTCATTAGATTTTACTGGACAAACAGAGGGTAAGAAAACTATTATAGTTAATTATACCGATGGTGATAAAGCATTTAGTGAGACAGTTAAGCTTTATTATATTACCGGAGATATAGATTGCAGTGTACAATATAGTGCAACAGCAGCTAAAATAGGCTATACAGATGTTATACCTTTTGATAGAGCAGAGCTCTATTATGATGACGTTTTAGCAGATACGTTATCTCCAACACTTATCACAGGCATGGATACCATAGTATTAAATACAACTTTAAAAAACATTACAGTAGATGCAGGTTCTATTTACTATAAGAATAAGAAATATGATTGGACAGGTGTTGCTTTAGATATTGTCCCTCCATCTGTTATAGTAGATTTTATTACACGTGTAAGATATGCTTTAGTCTTTGATTTAAATGACACTACTTTTTATTGGAAAGCAGAACAAAATGCATTAGGAACAACAGATGAGTTATCTTTATTAAGTTATTCTGGATGTATCCTATGTGCCGTTATAGATGTTGATTTTTCCTTTGTTTATATATCTCCTACGGAAGAACCAACAGCTTTTTATGTTAGTACAACTACTTCTTATGTAAATAATAAAGCCTGTAATCTAATTGCACTAGATTTAAAGACTACAAAAGAAGTCACTATTCGTATTATTGACATGGCTGGTAGAGAATGTGATTGTACCCTTAATAATGTTCAAACACGTGTTAATGTATGGCGTTATTTAACTGTAAAACGTGGAAATGTGTGTGCGAGTAGTTTTGAGGGAGAAAACTTTCCTAAATATGCGTGGTCTCATGCTACATCTGAACAATTATGGCAGTCTAATATATTAGCATCTTTTCCACAATGGATAAGATATGATTATGGTATAAATGATAAAAGAATAATTGTACAATATGGTATCACTCCTTACTGGACAACACAAAACGGCGTGCCTCAGTCTTGGAAGTTTCAAGGCTCTAATGATGACTCAACATGGGTGGATTTGCATGAAGTTATTGATGAAACAGGATTTTCAAGTTACACTCAGAAATTATATAGTGTAAGTAATACAACAGCCTATGCTTATTATCGAATCTATATTACCAAAGCCAAAGGAAATGTTTTTGTCAAGATTTATGATTTAAATTTTAGAACAGTTGAAGGTGTTGAATCTACAGATACTTATGTTGAAACAGAACTTTTGCCTGGAGAAATACACCAGAGTCCTCAATTACATCTTTCAATTGATAGCGATGTCTGGGAAATTGATGAAAATAACGGAGGGTGGTAAACATGGAAGTATATAGCTTGTTAGATGAAAATTCAGGATTTTTACTTGAAACACCTATTTGGATTCCTTTGAAATGGCGTTATAATAATGTTGTCACTCAAAGTTGTATTGGAAAAGGTCTTGTAGGGCACTCAAGTGGTATAGGTACTTTGCCTTGTAGTGTTACAGGCGTTTCTGATTGGTATTCTGGTGGTGAAGCCACTGTTGGTATGACGGTAAGAAGAACTTCGTATCCTTATGCTATATATGCAGTATCTTTAAAAATTCTTAATCATGAACATTCTAATTATCCTCACTTGATTTGTAGTCATGATACACTTGTTACTACCGAAACTAATGTTGAAATTGATTGGGAAGCATCCTTGGCTGGATTAAAAACATCTTATCCCGGTTCTGGATATACTATAGGTGCTGTAAAATTCGCAGATTCAGAGGGTAAGCTTGTAGTTAGTAATGTGTCAGAGAGTGCGATTTCTTTGGATAATATTAATGCTGCGTATAAATCAGACAATCCAGAGATAAGTAACTTATTAAATTTTAACATTCATAACTCTTATGATACACAATCTGTTAAGGTAAGTACTAACCCTGATGTTTATGCAGAGGTTAAATATGTTAATAATATTATTGCTAAAGGATTTACAGATTCCACAACAGGTATAAATTGGGCGGATACTTGTGCTAATCTAATAAATGAAGATAAAGGCCCGCCACACTCTCATATGAAAGGCATACCTATGTATATTAAGGTGTGGGTTAAAAGTACTATACTATTTTCAGCTGGCGAACCAGCTGTTTTTGCAGAGGTTGGTGATTTATTTAATGCTGATATGACTGCTTTTAATTGTTATCCAGGCTCAGGTACGGGAGGTGGCGGCACTGGAACAGGGTCAGGAAATCAGGGTATGAATACTTTCCAAAGTAACTATGGCAACTCTAATATTCCTTTTCATTCTATTTATTTAACTGGGGCTAATTATAATAGTTTTATAGCAGCAGGCGGTGGCATAGTTTCTAACTCAGGAGTATATCCACAGTCTGACACTATGTACATAGAAAAAATAAGTGTTGACATTGAAGGCTCATCTGCAACTATTGTTGAAGTTGTTGATTTTGATGCAACACCATTATTAACTGTTGGTGATAGACTTTATTTATATTTATTTGATGACACTAATAACTCCAAGCCTGTTTTCTATGGGTTTATTACAAGTCAAAAAAGAGTGTTAACTGAAGCAGGTCAAGAGATTCAGTATGAATGTAAAGATTTAATGTATTTTTTAAATCAGTTCTATACACCATCTCATTATATCTATAGACCACCCTCTTATGGTAAGACTGGTGTTACTAAAACATATGATAGAGTTATTAAAGAAATACTAAATGTTGCAGGTATACCAAATGCAGTTATAGATATACCAGAATATAATGCACCGCCTACCACGTGGATTTATCAACCCTTACAGAACGTGTTAGAGTGGGCTGCTAGCTTTTTTGGTAACTATGTGTTCTTTGTAGATAGATACGGAAGACTTAATTTTAAGGCAATCACATCAGGTTCAGTTGTTAAGTCATATGCTATAGGAGATAAGACAATAGCTAACCCTGTTGAATCATTTGAACCTGTCATGGATTATTCTCGTTCTAGAAGTAGGATTGTATTAACAGGTGATTTTGAAGTAACTGAAAAACGAATAGTATCCGAGTTTGGTAGCATTACCGAATTAAATCCCAATGACAATGAGAATCAAACAGGTATATTTTATTTCTTTGATACTACAGATGAGGATTTATATGATGAAACAGCAGGTACTCAGCACATGTTTTATTATTTTATGTTTAAGCCAGGAGAGACATTAAACGATAAATTATTGACAGACAATACACAATCATGTAGAGTTACTATTAAAGATTATGTAGATGAAGAGAAAAAAAGAAGCGATAAAATAATGTCTCCTAGAGTGTTTAGAACAACTCCTGGTGATTCAGAGATATATGTAGAGGGTGATGAATTCAAACAAGGTAGACGTATAGAAGTTATCTATGCTGTACGCTCTGATTCACCTATTCAAGTACATGTTGATACAGGCTTAACTGGCGGTACTGAAGTAGTGCGTAGACCAGAGTTTAAGAAAGCTACTAGCTTGTTTGATAGAATAGATGATACACCTTTAATGACACAATACATTAATAAGCTAAAAGACTACTATAAGCCAGTATATGGTGGCACATTAGTCTTAGATGGTCTAGACTTAGATATAGCACTACTAGATAAAGTATCACTTACAGGAACAGACCTACCAGCAGCTGAAGCAGCTAGTTTAGCTATCTATTCTATTACATGGGATTGTGTTAATAAGAGAACAACTGTAGAGTTATCTAATAAATCTTATGCAGACTTACCATTCTTTGATGATATGAGAGAACGTTCTAGAGCAAGTAATGAGTTATTGGCTAAGATGGGATTGATTGAAGAAGAGTTGCTATATAAGAGAATTAACTAAAGATACTCTTTATTGATTTTAATATTAACTCTATGCTTGAGAAGCTCATATAATTTAGCATCCTCTAAATAAAATAAGTCTTGTCCAGGAACTAAATTTTGAAGTAGCTGTCCTAGTCTCAAGTCATTATGTCTTGCCCAGTACTTCTTGAGCAATTTCAATAAATCGTGTCTGTTTGTACTGCTGTTTCTAAACTCTTGTGGCAGGGGTTTGTGTGAGGCTGTTTGACGTGCAATTCTTTTGCTTAATTCTTCTGTAAATTTATTGGGGTTTTTCAATATCAATCTCCTGTATGTTATTGATTTGTTTGTGTTTACGTCTTTCCCATATTAAGCGTTCTACATTAATTGGTGTATAGTTAATCTGTTCTACACTGACATTAATATATTTATAATGTTCTTTTACTTTCTCATGAATGTGTCCATGAACATTAAACTCGTATTCATCAAGCTGTTCTAGTAACATTGGTCTATGTGTAAAAATAGTTCTATCCCACACAAATCTGTCACACACAAACGAAATTCCAGACATAAGATACCATAATCTACTGCGCCTATCATGATTGCCTTGCACTAAGACCTTTCTACCTTTTAAGGCTTTAAGCACTGCTTTTAAATCTTCTGATTTCTTAGATAGCGCAATATCACCTAAGTGAATAACTAAGTCATTATCTGTTACAGTGCTATTCCATTTAGAGATTAGAAGTCTATCTTGTTCTTCAATACTCTTAAATGGTCTATTACAATAAGTTATAATATTATCATGGAAAAAATGTGTATCAGCAATTGTGTAAATTTTCATTATTCACCATTCTTTAATAGAAAGCTTGGATTTATAGATTTAAATGAAAATCTACCATAGCCATCAATGTATTCTTCTTCTACAGCACGCACAACAATCCCCTCTCGTTCTGTATTTAAATTTTTTACACTTTTTCCTTTAGATAATTCAATCCAATAATTAACATCTGTGTTTATAAGTGTGTCATAAATACTCAAAATAGGCACTGTTGGCACGCTTAATATTCTACATGTTTCTATAAAGTCATTAACAGATAGATAGCGTTTATTATCAATGTCATAGATATTAAAGCATAGAAAGTCATAACCTTGTATTTTATACTTATTACACTGAATACCCTCACCAATAAGCTCACCCTGTAAAGCTATATTTTTGCCAAGTTTACGTAGATTCTCTTCTATTTTATAGTATCTAGCTACTTTCCACTGAGTATTGCCAACTGTTTCTGTGAGCTCTAGATTTCTACTGCATACACTGAAGTAATTGTCTTTTAAGAACATTGTACAAGATGAGCCATCTACCTTTTCTGTTATGTATATCTTCTTACCTTGCATCTTTTGTAATATCCAAGGTTCTGACTGAATACGTGTTTCATCTGTTTTTGGTATAAATTCTGGAAAGTTGCCCTTAGCAACACCTTGTAAACCAGCCGGAAGTGGTGGTGGTTCATATTTTTCAATACACAAATCATCTGTAACGTCTCTTCCCTCAAATAAGTTCTCATGATAAAGCATACCATCACCCAAGACGCTTACTGGAAGTACGAGACCTTGACTTGTAACACCTTTTAAACGCACTGTACGCAGTCTGTATTTATCTTTTGTATCTCCTTCTCTCCAAAGAAAACCACTCCAAATACACTTAGGTAACATAGAGTCAACTTCAATATAGATAACTAATTGACCAACAGCAAACTCATTCTTTTTAACAACACATGTCCAACCTAGTATAGTTGCTCTTTCAATCTTATCGGCACCCTCAATAGGTGTTATTGCTGTGATGCGTTGAATACTGGCTAATTTTCTCATCGTTTTTTGTGCTTTCTACATTTTACGCATATTCCATGACCATGATGTTTGTATTGTGTTGAATTACATATAATACAAGCATTGAAACAAATTGACCATTTACTCTTTAATGATGAGTGTAACCTAAAATGTTCTGCCTTAGTCATTATTTGTAAGTTTTCTATTCTATTATCATGCCTAATTTCATTTATGTGATGAACTATTTCAGACGGAAGCAAATATCTATTGATATGTTTTTCCATTATTAATCTGTGTTCTTTCACATACTTATCACAATCTCTGTAGGGGTGCAGTGGAGAATAAATGCAAATATATCCATTTTTAATTTTTATACCACCTTTAAAGCTATGAGAAGGCTTTCCAGTCTGTACCTCAGATTTACTCCTTATCGTTATATTTTGTTGTTTTAATCTATACAGCACAGAGGATGAGTCAATATGTAAGACTTTGCCAACATCTCTAAGAGTTAAGCCGCTTAAATATAGTGTTACAAGTTTATTAATTGTCTGTTGTGTGAGAACTTTCTTCATTTTTTATCTTTGGCGAGATAGTGTAGGCGTATAATCTCATCTCTGTCTGACCGAGACAGCAGACTTTCTTTTTTGTCAATTAACTCTTTTTCTCTCTGCACATAATCCCAGATGTCATGTCCAATATGACGCTCATGTGATATGTCTTTATTTGATTGATTATCTATCATTTCTTTCTCCAGTTAAGAATACCACATACATTGATTACTATAAGTATTAACGAGATTGTAGTAATGCTTGATATTCCCAATATAAATCCTTGAGCCACATACATGACATTACCAAGTATTTGCCAATAAAAGCCACATCTAGTCTTTTTAGCAAGTGCTATAGCACCTACAATAAAGCCAATATTTCCTATCCACCCAAATATTTCTGCACACAAATTCATTTCTCACCTCAAATTGAAACTCTCTCAAGAGGGACTCTAACCCTCATCTCTCGACTTATATTAGCACTGGTTAGCCTAACGCAAGATGTTCACATATAGCATATCCCGATTTGACAGTGTATGCTATACCCATAAAGGTTACACCATTGAGAGAGCGGCTTATTTATCTAAACTTTTTAGAACGCTATTTAACTGACACAGTGTAGTATATTCTACATTTTCGCCAGCTATACAGTAATCACCTTTTTTATCATAATACTGACACTGTAAACATTGTTTAGACTTTCTCGGAGTACTGAAGCAGATAGGGCAAACATCTTCAGCAAAACAATCTTCATCATAAAACTTACCGCACTGTGGACACTTTTTCATGATTTGTCCTTTACTTTTATATAAAGTAAGTTATTATCGAATATAGTGCTTTTTACATGACCACATGACTTTAACACCTTTTTAGACTCTAAGTCAATTACTATATCACTGTCATATAGAAAACAACTATTATATCTATTACTTACTGATTCACGCTCTTCTTTTGTAAGACCTAGATTTTTCATTATTAATCCTCAATATCCTCTGAGTTGATTTCTACTAAACACTTATTATTAGTGCATTTATAGATTAACTCTGCATCATAGTAAATCTTTTCCATAGGTGAACCACAATCAGGACACTCTTTAGGCATTAGTATCTCCATTTCTTATGGTCATTGAATGTAAATTTATTCTTACTATGTTTCGCACATTGTATATGCGCCCACACGATTACTACAATATAAATAATAGAGAGTATCAAATAGATGTCTATCATTAGTCGTTATCCTCTATTCTGAGTTGAAGTCTAATTTTAGCTATTGTTTTCATAACCTCTACATTTTGAGCATGTGCACTCTCTAAATCATCCAACAATGCATCAACTGCTTTAACATAGGCAGGGTCAGGTACTTCAACACCATTAACAACTACAGTAGGGATTTCTGATTTAAACTTGCTAATTGCTTTAATAGTGCTAGTTAGCGCAGTTTTTGCTACATTAAAGAAACCGCTAATGAACCAACCAAGAGCACCTGGGACTAAGAAGATAACAGCAATCAAAACCCAAAACCAAACACCTGCTAGATTACGAATAAAGTTAAGTATTTTCTCTTTTAATGTATACGCTCTTTCTTTTTGAGAGTAATTTTGTTCATGGTTTGTATATCCCTGAGAGCATGTACGAATGTAGCCATCTTCATTTAGAGTAAAGCTTCCCTTACATGTTTCTTTCTTAAAAGACCTCTCAGTCTGTGTGGGAGTCACTCCTGGCTTATCAAAGGTAATCCTTGGTATCAAACTGCAACCACTACATACAAAGAATAAAATTAGAACTATAATAAATTTTTTCATTTTTTACCTCTATCCTTTCTTAAATAGGTTATCATAGATTTTAAAATTTTTATATCTTCATATAATAAACCGAGTGTATTATTACAATTACTACATAGTAATCCACGTACTTTGCCTGTTTTATGATTATGGTCAACAGATAAGTGCTTCTGTTTAGACTCTTTTTTATGACAAATAGCACATGTATAATTTTGATTTTTAAGTATTTTATTATAATCGTTTACCGTCATTCCAAATTTATATTTAAGATTACAAAGTCGTTGATATTGTTTTCTTTTTATAGGATGCTTTTTATAATAACTTTTTTTACGTGCATACACCAATACTCTATTTTCTTTTTGCCATTGTGAAACACTCTTTTTAATTTTTTCTTTATTGTTTAAATAATAATTTGCTCTCCACTCTTTATCACAGTGTTTACAAATAGAACGAACTCCATCTTTACATTCTTTTTGTTTAGTGAATTTAGATAAAACTCTTGTTTTTTTACATCTTGTACATATTTTAAATTTCATATACCTTCCTTTATTCTAAAAACGTTTCTCTGATTACTTGTTTATTGCGAGTTTGAGAAATAGTTACAACATCTGGATTAGCGATATTGTCAATAGATATACTGTCATCTTGGTAAACTAAGAATTCTTTATTATTAATAGTTATGATAACATAAGGTTTTTTCATTTCCATCTCCTAATTTCAATAAAGCCAATAGCAAGTATCCAACTATAAATATAACCTAAACCCTCTGGCTTAGGGTAGTGATATATCTTTAAGCCAACCCATTCTGGAAAGTAATTAACAATTTGAAAGTTTTTCATAGTTATGTAATAATTAAGTGCTATTATCGAGCAGGAAACACCACTCCTTATTTATCTACATTGTCAAGAGGTAGCCTATTTATTGGCATGGCCAAATAATAGCAGTATCTAAGAAATAACAAGACCTGTCTTTGTAAATTCTATATCACATTTTTTACAATAAAATAAATTACCAAATTCTTTTGTTCTATCAACATTCTTAATAATCTTTTTACAATAAGGACATCTTGCTAAGTCTATACATTTTGCTTTCATCTGTGTCTCCTGCTATAAGTATAGCATATAAACACTGCTCTGTCAAGTCTTTAATTTATATTTTTCTAATGATGCTTCTTCAAGAGCTTCTCTAACAAACTGAGCTTGACACAGTAATTCTATGGCTTTTTGATACTCTTCTACATGTTCAAACTTATAAGCACTGCTCTTTAGTTCTTGAATATACGATTTAAGTTCTTCTATTTTACATACATCAGCACCTACAAGTCTACCATAAGCTAATGCTTGTTCTGTATTTTTAAATTTTGGTATCATATTAAAACTCTCCTAACTGATGTAAGTGGTTCTGCTGTAAAGACATAGATGGTGTGCAGATTGATATTATTACATGAGTTAAAGCAAGAGCCATTACAATATATACGAGTATAATAACTGTTATGGCTAGCTTCATAATTATTCTCCTACTTTATTACTATACCAATAATACACTATATTCATAAGTGGAAATACCTCTACCTTATTGCCTTTAGTTACAAACAACAGCTCATTCATTACCTCGATAGATGAGGCGTTAAGAATAGTTCTTACTTCACCCATATCAAGCGTAATAGTAATATCGTATGTTTTAGCAACTTCAACCGATTTATCACAGCACTTATCGCATTTAATCATCTGTTGACATCCACACTCTTCTGAAGAGCACATTAGACCGCTTCCTTGACACTGTGTACATTTATCTGTATTCATGATATATCCTTTCCTAGTATTTTATATTAAATTCGTTATATAGCTCTTTCAAAACACTTACAAATAAGACAAGAGCATTACCACGCTCGTGACACTTACCCTTTGGAAAGTATTTATCAAGTAGTTCCACTCCTGTATCCTTTACTCTTTTAAGCTTGAATTCAGCATCTTCATCGTCAACCCTTTTAGATGCAAATTTAAGTAAAACAACTAATTGCTCTTCATCTATCTTACCAAAGATACGACCAGAGCCTAGCTTTACTATAGCTTTCTTTATATCTTCATTCATATTATCCTCTCTACTGTTCTCTTACTTTATAGTGAGAAAATCCCATAGCTTCCAATATCTCTTGTATAACAAGATAAGAATACATAGAATTCAGTTCTTCTTTAATTATATCTACAGCAGATTCTTTATCAATGATTTCCATTTAGTTCTTTACTCCATTCCAAATTGTTTTCTTAGTCTGGCTTTCACTTCTTCTTTACTTGGTGTCTTGTTCACTTCTGGTACAGCTTTACTCTTTGGTTTTTCTTCTACCGTATCACATTTTAAATATTTTAAAATTTTTACTGTTGTTTCATGAATCAACTGTGCTTTATGATGGTATCTTTCAGATTTATTAAGTGATGTAACCTGTAACACTAACGCATCCAACAGCTTATGAACATCACGTACACGTTGTGACATATTCAACCTCCTATACCTCCCAGGTTTCACCACATGCTTTACATGTATAAATAAATCTATCTCCTGCATCTTCTAGATAGACTTTGCGCTTCTTACACTTTTTACATTTCTTATTAGCTACAAACTTACCTTCTGTTGCCATGATTATCTCCTATTCTTTAGTTTCTTTTGTTTCTCAGCGAAGCTAACATCTTCATAAAAGTTAGCTAATGTAACTAATGCCATGCGTAGTTCATCTAATGTAACATGTAGACTATGAAAGTTTGCAAATCGTTCAGCTACATTCTGGGCTTCTTTACAAGTCATCTTCAACTCCTTTTCTTTAAGTATAGCACATTCTTTATACTTTGTCAAGATTAATTTTTGAAAGTAGAGGTAAACATAAAAAACTAGTAAATGCAGATAGTACGATTAAACCTTGCAGACCGATAATAGGGGCTAGTAATGCACCACTAAAGCTTGATGCTGTACCTGTAGCTAGATTACTAATACCGCACAGAATTGCAAATGTAGACGCTTCATAACCAGACACTGATGTACGTGCCATGAAATCCATTACAATTAGATGAATAAACATGCCTATAAAGCTATATAGAATTAAGTATATAATAGCAGATACAGGTGTATAATATAAGTAGCTTAAAGACACAACTGCCCCTATGACTATAGAATAAAATAAGAATTTTTTAATATCTAATTTTTTACAAAACTTCCAATATAGCATAGCACCAAAGATAGACACAATTGAAGAGATTGATGACAGCATGCCAATGAATTTAAAACTCCAGTTAAACTTATCTCTTTCTATATATGATAGGAGTGTACCGAATGAAGGGCTAAATTTATACAGAAAAAGAAATAGACACACAATTAAAAACGGTTTAGTCAATAGACGTTTATAGCCCATTAATAATTCTTTAATGTTTGTTTTTGTGCGCTCTATTGTTGTATCTTTATAAAAGAACATAGTTGTCATCATAACAATATAAAATGGCATAAGCAGTAAGAAGCATGTTTTATACGATAGATTATCTGCCATCCAACCGCCCGCTACACCTGTTAGAATAGTTGCGCATGTTATAGAAATCCACTGAAGCGATTGCAATGAGCCCGTTATATTAAATAGTTTACCTGTACATACCATTTCACCATCTACAGCCACATCTCTAACAGCTGAGTTTGTAGAGCTCATAAACAGCATTGTAATTAATAATATAATAGGCAGTGTAAATATACCTAAACATAATACTATTAATAAGTCAAGAACTATAGATATTAAAATCCATTGTTTACGTGATAGCCAGCTATCAATTGCAAAGCCCCATATAATCTTAGGTATCCATGCAAGACCTACAACAGAGTTTAACATCATTATCTGCTCTGGTGTATACATTAAAACTTCTTTGAAATATTTAAATAGTGAGAGTGATGGCAGACCAGAGATGCCTTGAATGAAGTAACAGAGGGCAGAAACGATATAAACACATATCAATTTATTTTTTAGTTTCATTGATTTCCAGTAGAATCATACCAATCATATCAGAGATGGTCTTTTTAATAGCTTTTTGTGAAAGACCTTTTTTAGAAAATGCTTTTTTAGTGTAGAGTTTAGCATCATAGGATATTTCTACAATACACCATAACCCTCTAGGAGAGCGTGGTTTAGCTCTTACAAGCTTGCCAGCAGAGTTTACCCATCTAACTGTTTTGGTTATTATAACTACATCTGATAATTTAACTTGCATTTAGTAGCTCATTTAATGTTAATGTTGCAGTGCCTGGTTTTGCTACAACTATACCTGCTGCCGAGTTAGCTAAGTACGCAGACTCTAAGACAGAATACCCACATAATAACGCAAGTGTATATACTGCAAGAGTTGTATCTCCAGCACCTGTGACATCAATTAACTTAGGCGCATGCGCAGGTATGTGTCCTTCATCTTTATCACTACAATAATAGACACCATCCTCGCTTAATGTAACTAAAAGCGTATCAAGATTAAATCTCTTTCTTACAATATTTGCATGCTCTACAACATCTTCAACAGATGTAAGCTTTCTACCAACCATTTTAGAAAACTCTGCTTTATTAGGTGTTAAACACGAAAAGTTTTTAAACAGTGACATATCTGTTTTATGCGTGTCAGCTATTACAAACTTTTTATATTTTGTCTGGAGTTGAACTATATGCTGTATTAAATTAGGAAAGACAACACCTTTATCATAGTCTGATACAATGATGGCATCAAAATATTGAAAGTGTCTGTCTAAATCTTCAATAAGCACATCCGCAAATTCACTGTGCTCTAAGGATGTTTTATTCTCCATATCAACACGCAATAGACAGTGATTGTTACATTTAAATCGTGTTTTCACAGTTGTGGGTAGAAAGTCATCCTTAATTAATAAGTCTGTATAAATATTGTTAGTACTAAGCTTGTGCATTAAAATCTCACCTTGGGCATCATGACCTACTCTACCTATAATCCATACTTTAGCACCAAGTGAAACAAAGTTATTTGCAACGTTACCTGCACCGCCAAGATAATACTCTATTTTCTTTATATCTAAAATAGGGATAGGTGCTTCTGGTGAAATACGTGTTACATCACCTGTAATGTATTCATCTAAAATTAAATCACCTATAACAAGAATATTTTTAGATTGAAATTTATTCATGTTTCTCCTCTTATTCAGACATATATCTGCCAATGAAATATACAACAGCACCTATTGCACACATACCAACTGTTACAGGGTGCTTTAAGACCATAGAAAACACTGACAGAACACCAATAACAACACCTACTAGCATATATACTTGTCTTGGTTTCATAATTAAACTCCTTTTTTAAATGTAAACCTTTCTTTTACTTTTTGCCAAAATGTTTTCTTTACTTGAAACATTTCTTCTACAGGTTCAACGAAGGTAGCTGTCCACTTACGGTTTTTAAAACGCAGTAGATTTTGTACATCTTTAGCACCTGCTCTCCAGTAGTCATTACCGCCATCTACAAAAATCTCACCACATGTACAGCTTACAAAATCATGCCTATGTTTTGACACGATGACATCTTTACAAAGTGCACACTTTGCTCTATTCAACGGTTTCGTCATTTTTTATCTCACTTTCTTGAGTGTTTGAATGAACCCATTTTCCTTTTCTAAAAATTAAAATATTAGGGTTTTTTGGATTGTACCCTAACAGGTTTTCAGTCTTACAAACATAAATAGACTCACATGAGCAAACATCAAAATCATTCTCATATCTAGCTGTTATAATGTCTTTACACTTAGCACATTTAATTCTTATTGATTTATTTGACATTTTCTTAAAAATCTCCATTAAAAAACGCTCTAGGATGCTCTACAATCAATTTTACGCTTTAAATGTAGAAGTATAGCTTGTTTTTCAATCGTTTAGCTACGTTAAAGCTGGCTGTCAAGGATTTGATTTTAGAGTGCATATGTCTACTCTTCTTCATTCCAAGTGAGGAATTGACCATTTTTTAACGTTTCTGTCTCAGATTCAGTACATTCCACCAGTCTGTTAGTGACTAAACTGAACTTGTAATATAGTGAACCATGAGAGGCCTCACCTGTTTGATTTTTTGATACAAACAACTCCATGATAGGTTGATATTCACCACGCTCATCTTGCCAAATAAGATTAGTTTGATTCTTGTTTTTGACTTGATGAAAGTTAGAAAAGATACCGCCAACAAATCTGGCTGCATACCATAAATCAATAGACTCTTTAATATCTTTACCACTTGGTTTTGCATCTGATGATTTAGGTACTTCAGCAGTTGCTATAATTGGACAGTTAATCTGTTGAGGTAATCTTTTGAGAAATGATGCTACTCTTTGAGAATTCTGCACAGCTTCAAACTTATGAGATGCAACAATGTCATGCAGGTTATCAATTACAACAATTAACTTCTTTCTCTTTTCATCTGCCATAGCCGCATGAATTTTTACATAGTTCTCTAAGTCATCTAAAGTTCTAATATCTGAACCGTCTTTAATAACTAAGCTATCTTTAAAAGACTCTAGAGATTTCAGTGCAGTAAACCAAACATCTTTAATCTCTGGTGCAGGCTGTTTAATTTGTTTTGATGTTAAGCCAGATGCAATACTCAATAGTCTTGGCAGTACAGAACGTTTTGCGCCATCGTCTAATGAATAGAAAGCTACAAATGTATCTTTCTTTTGAGCTAAGTTATAAATAAAATTTAATAGGAAAGTACTATTGTGAGTTAATGTAAAATCACCTAATAAGTATCTACCCTTTGATTCTGCATCAAGAGTAAATCCATAGTATTGACCAATACCTAAAGGTACAATAGAGAAGCCTGTTCTTAGTGCATCTTTATTGCCTACTCGTTTTGTTGCTTGTTTTCTTTTAAGTTTAGTTGGAATGCTATCTATGTCTCCAAAGATATTTATGGAAAAATAATCTCTGTTTTCAGTTTTACTTTTATATACATACTTAACTGTTTTAATTTTGTGTGTAACACCTAAACCAAGAGAGCCTACTAAAAACAATATATCATCACGTAATCCCTTATCTTTACATATTATATTGAACGTATTATCACTTAAATATCCATCTGAATCTAATAAACCTGCTAACAGAGATAATCTATTATTGGTGGAATTAATTAGGTAATTTGAAGGTATTCTTTTTTCATTATCTTTAACACACAGTCTAAACTCATTAAGTAGTGGGTTACTACCATGCTTCCAGTTATTAGTAAACGTATGTGTTGCACAGTGGTTCTTGTACATATGTTTAGCATATTTTAAACCATTTAATGTAGCAACGTTTACAAAGTATTTCTCAAGCTCAAGTTCTGGTGATGTTATGTTTGGCTGATTTCGTGTTCCATCACCAAGCCATAACCCAATTAAATAAGGGTCATATTTAACATCTTGACTTTTAAATTCTACGGACTTTCGTATAAGCTTACAACGTTTTTGAAAACAGACGCTTTTAGTTAAAAATTCTTTGACTGGCATTTCAAGAGTAATCGTTTCACGTTTATTTGTTTTTTGATTTAATTGATTATAACTAAGTACTAGAATATGCTCTTTATTAACGCCAAATGACTCACCTTTATTTGGTACAATATTAAATAACTCTTGTCTACCTGTACAAGTAGATTCAACTCTTGCCTTATTGCTGTGTTCTCCCATAACATTATCACCAACCTGTACATCCTCAACATTTTTTTGACTTCCGTCATACATTAAAATTTTTGTACCTTTAGTGTGACACTTACCTGTCTCTGGAAAGCCTACCAACAGATATAGTGTATCTTCAAAACCGCCAAACTTCTTATCGAATAATGTAAACCCAGAAGATACTCCATTAAAGTTTTTATTCCATGCAGATTCTGTAAAAGATTCTAGTAAATCAGATAAAGCATCTCTCTCTTGAGCATATTGTATAAGATTAAATGATGATTTATTTTCACTTATACCCTCTATACAATGCGTGAGTTGACGCTTTCCTATATTTAAGCTTTGTGCGCACTCAGTAATAAAATGTTCTTTACGAATTAAGTTTGGACATCCTGCAATGAAATCATAAATGTTTTCAGCCGTAATAATTTTCTTTTCATGATTTCTAAGTAAATATTGAATAGCTGTGAGATGAGGTAATTTATGAAACTCTTCAAGAGTGTGAGTTCTCATAAACTCATCAGGGTCTGGCTTTGAATCGCCCTCTGCAGGGATAACTACAATCTCAATCTCTGCGTCTACGTTTTTCATCTTTAACAAAGCCTTTAAGAAGCCATCTCTAGACAAACCTTGATAAAGATTGTCAGGGTCTAACGCCATTGTAATTTTCTTAGGCTTTATTTTTGCAATTTTCTCTAAGTCTGTGTCATGTAAAGTGTTAGTTAAACAACCAACAACGTTTTTCTCTGGATATAAAGCCATGGCATCAAACGTACCCTCTACGATTGTCAATGACTCGCTTCCTCGTACATTGTGTAAATTGAATAGATTCTTACCACTCATAGAGATATTTAAATACTCATCTCCTTTGCATGCCCCAAATTGACGAATAACTAACCCAGAATATTGCTGGTTCTCATCAAGAATAGGGATAACAAGAGCAGGGTGAGTAAAGACAGCTAAAAGACTATAATCATAACCGCTCTTAAACTCTTTATTTAATGATTGAGGTATTAACTCTGGTGTTAGATAGCCAATCTTCCAATGCAATAATTTCTCTTTATTGATATTACGCAATTTATATAGCTCTACACCCTCTTTTGCATGCTGTATTGAAATGCTGTGAATAGTTTCTAGAATACGTCTTTTACGTCTACGCTCTTGCTCTTGAATAGAGAATTCATATTCCTCTTCATAGGGTATTTTATATTTATCTGCCAGTGTCTTTACTACATCATAAAATGATTGTCCTGTTAAGACGTGTCCTGTTTTTAATGCGTATATATCAAAAATATCAAATACTTTATCCTCTACAAAACAATAGATTAAACTATTCTGTGACTGAGGTAAAAATGCCGCTGATAATTTTTCGGTATCACCATGAGTGTGAGCTTCTGTATGTGGGCAAGATAGTTTATTGCCTTCAATTCTTCCACCTAGTTCTCGTAAATACTCTGGTAACTTTGATTTGATAATCTCTTTAATCTTATCTAAATTTTTAATTCTCTTCATTTGATAATGCCTTTCGTTTCTTTCGTCTACGACCGGTCTCTCTAGGGAGTACTCTTATAACATCTGATACACCATCTGTTTCTAAGTCTAGTAATTCTTTCTCTTCAATAGGTGTTAAAGGCTCAGGCTTTTCTAATACAGCAATTTTTAACTGCTCTACTAAAGGATTTACAACAAGTGGTTTAGGGGATTCTTTAATTTCTTCTTTGACTACAACAGGCTTAATGACAGGTGCTTGGATAGCCTTAATTGAATTGACAATAGATACTTTACAGCTAAGTTGTTTTTTACACTTCTCACAATATGAGTATTCCACTAAAACTTCACCGCCAAATCTTGGAACACGCATAAATTTGACACCAACATTTTTATGCTTACACGAGAAAATAGAAAACATGGTTTTCCTTTCTACAATATTAAACAGAAATGATTAAAGACCAATCATAAATTTCAACGCTTACTCTCTTATCTTTAAATAGAGATACAAACTTAGATGTACGCTTATTAGCTTTTAATGGGTTATCTTTATAATTAACCGGTGTAGCATTTTGAGACTTTGCTTTAACTAAGTCAAGAAGAAGCTTACATACTTTCCCCATGACTCTTTGAATATCATCCTGTTCTAGAAATGCAAGCTTATTTGGTTCGATAGGAATAACAGTTCCAAACCCTGTCAGCTTATCAATTAATGTAATATGCTGTGTTAGTTTCTGTGTTTCATAAGGTGCGAAAAAACAATACGTTCTACCATGATACTCAGAATTAGTTAAAAGAAGATTAATAAACGCAGCCTTAGACTTTTCAAAAAGTTCTGATTTTAACATAGTGGCTCCTGCTCTAAGTTTAATTTTTTAGCCTTATCTTTTTTAGATACTCTAGGTGGTCCATCGTAATTAGGACAAGACAGTGTAACGCACATACTAGGCTGTTTACACTTCTTTAAACATTTATCGCATAAGCCTGCCATTATTGCTCTCCTTTATTTTTAGGATAATCATTACAATAAAAACCCTCACCCTTAAAGATTACAGTGCCACCAGTTCCTAGTAAACGTGTTATATTGCCATCGCATGGTTCTGTAAGACCATCATGACCTTCTGTTACATCACTATGCTTTGTAAATTTAGGTGCTGTAATACTTTGAAAAACTTCAAAGGTTCTGTTACACTTATCACAGCTATAATCATAGGTAGGCATTAATGTTTTCTTTCGTCTAATATATCTTGAATATTTAATTCTTTAATAAGAATGTTTTGTTCCCACTGTATCTTTTCTAGTGAAGAAGCTATTTTCTTTAATCTTCGAGCCAATACAACCCGCTTTACACCTTGAATACCAAAACGCTTCTGACACTGCATAAGCCTAGACTTAATAATAATCATTAAATCTAATAGCTTATCAATCTCAGCAACATCACTGGCTAGCTTTATCTTTATCTTGTTTTTTTCTTCGCTCATTTTCTATATTCTCTGCTAATAGACTTATCATAATTTCTAATCTAAGTAAATCACTTTGTTTCTGTTTATCCTCTGAACTCATCTATTTTATACCTTTTTCTCAACTTAGCTAATAATCTTACAGCAAGCTTCCAATTCTCTTCACCTGTACGAGATTTATTCTTTAGGTAATATCTATAAGCTAACTTCTCCAGTGTTCTCTGTGTCAAGCCTATAATCATGGCACTCCTCGATATGTTGGAGCGGAGAGGGTTGATTCTCACAACCGTCTTTCTTCTGGTATGAAGAACGTTTTTCGGTCATTAAACTATCTCCGCTCGCAATTATGATGTAGTTTCTTGGTCTAGTGATGAATCTGCCTTATCTGCTTGTTGACCATTGTTAAGATTTCTACAAGTCTTTAAAATATCGTCAGCAGACTTTAATAAACCCTCAATATGGTCTCTAACACGTCTTTCATCAGCTACAGCAAAGGCGGCTTCCATTTTACTTGAGCCATCAACAAACTTAATAGTACCCTCAGATTCCTCAGATTTAATTTTTAAGTCCATATAAGCAGCCAACTCTTTATTTCTTTTAAGAGAGTCTACTTTACTAAAAAGCTCTTGAAGCTGTGATTTATGACCAACAATACGAATCTGAAGCTCATTAATTCTATCCATATTATTAGGGTCAAGAGTGAAACACAACTTACGTGCATCTTTAGTGGCTTGCTCAAGAGGTGCTAAACCTTTCATAATCTTGGTTAACGCCTCTGTATTATTCTTATGATACTTAACAACTAACTCTTTAATCTCTGACATTTATGTCTCCTTGTTTATATGTTTTCGTATGCTTCTTAGAACAAGTATAGCACATTACTCACACTTTGTCAAGATGTTATTTTTTATTAATATCAACAGGCGGTAAATTAAAGAATAAAGCTCTAATTTCGTCTGCTGTTAATATCTCCATAGCCTGTCCTGCTAGAAGTCTGGCAATTCTTGCCCTATCCCAGTTTAGTTTAGTACCAAGTACATGAGATGTAATCACAGTATCTGTAGATTTAAAACCTTTACGTGCAATAACCATTGTATACATAAAGGCTTCATACTCTAAGATAGGCATAACAACATTCTCAAGAAAGCGTGCTTTTTGCTCACGTGCATTTAATGAACCAACATCAGATATAAGATTAATCATGAACGGTGGTACTTTAAATACAGAAGCAATCTTTAAACCAATCCATCTCTGCAAATCAATAATCTCTGTAGCAGATAGAAAAGGGATTTCACTAAAGTTAATCTTCTTATTAATACCAAGAGCTTTAGCACCATCTTCGATAAGCGTGTTTAAATATTCAACAAACTCTTGAAGTTCTGCTTTATTAACAGAAACACCTTTTTCAAAAGATAGAAAGAATGGTTTATAAAAACCTTTCTTTAAAAACTCTGTGTATTTTTGCGTACAATTCTTTTCAGCATTTAAGTCTTGATAAGCTCTTTCTAGTTGGCTCTTTCCAAGAGTTGAATCGCTATCTGCATCAATAGCAAAGTGCATGACCTCTCTATCAGAGAGCACAATAGGCTTGCCATTATCATCAGTCTTAAACTCAGAGCTACTGCCGATAGTTAAAAATTGATACTTAGGCGGATTATCATCAGTAAGACGCAATGTATAGCCTGGCACTACAACAAGACCATTTGGTGTCTTGCCTTTCATCTCTACAATACAAGCACCGTTACCCCATCTCAACATATCTTTTAAGTACTTCTTACGAATAAGAAATAGAGGGTCTTTCTCTGATGGGTAATGTAAAAAGGCTTCAATCTTTGCATTTGTTGGTGCTGTAAATAAAGGGTATTTTACAACTTCATCAACAATTGTATTGATACATGTTTCAGCCCACACTGTAGCCAATAGAAGAGTGCGCATTGTATCAACACCATAACCTGCTTGAGCATCATATGTTGGCACTGCCGCACCAAAGCCAGCTGCCTTTTTTCTATCTCTAACTTGCTCAATAGGCTTCAATCTTTTAACAATTGATAAATCATTCTTACCTTCCATGCTTCGCTTTGCCATTTCTTTCTCCTTATCTTCCGGCTATTTCTAGCGGTCCTTCATCTGATTCTTGAGTTATTGAATGAGTAAGTCCTGCAAGACAGTCACTAATATCTTTTGAACCTAAGTTTAGTCCTTCTTCTCTCATTCTCCATTTAGATTTTCTAGGGTGGTCAATCTTCTTTTTATCTGTTACAATTAACTCTGTCAACTCTCTTATAACAGGTGGATATAAATACAAATCAATATCACCACGATAAATAAAATCCTTTAATGTATCATAGGCACGTGTATCCTTTTCTAGTGAGATTATCTCGGCTTGTATGCCATGCTTTTCGCATATGTTTAAAAAGAGTGCTGAGTTCCAACCGTCAGCTGTTATCTTAACAATAGGAAATCTTAATTTAGTAAATAACACTTCTATAACAAATTCTAGCATTGTATCTAAGTCTATCTCTTTATTTTCACTCTTTTCACCCTGCGGTGCTCGTATCTGTAACATTAAATCAATGTAGACTTTTGTCTTATCAAGTATCTTATATGTATGACCTAAGGCAATGCCTGCGCAGTCAACAACACCACGAGACAAGTCAATATGAACAAAGTATTGTGCATCTGCATGTTTATCCTTCTCTACTTTAATCCTATTAGCCAGCTCTTCTGACGGACTCTGCTCATAATCTTTTCTCATTAGCTCTATTTCAAATGTATTATACGGCTTAAACCAAGGCTCTAACTCCTCGTTTAAAATATCACGTGTCCAAACTCTGTCTAACTCACATCCTTCTTCAGGAGTAAACATAACAGGAGATACTCTATCCATATTAACACAGTCTGTTATCTTACTTGCTTTACGAATAAAGCTATTGGCTCTAAATTTAGGAATTTGACACTCATACATAAGCATAGCAGATACAGGGTCCTCATCATACTCATCGGCATACGTTGATTTTTTAACAGTGTATTTTGAAAGCTCGGCAGGACAATCTTCCTGAGAACGAATTTCCCATGTGGCTGCTCTATCAAAGAACGTTTTATTTGCACCCGATTCAGCCTTATCAATTAAATATGCCATATAATCATTGGCCGATGTTAAATAAGAAATAAAGAATAATTTATATAACTTAGGACATCGTGTTCGTGCAGATGTCTTAATATGCTTATGTATTTCAGATGCTTTATCAAATCTGAAAGAGCCGATTTCATCAAACACAGCAAAGACTACGTTCTTTCCCTCACTCTTAAATTCCTTGGAATTCATGGACCAACAACGTATATTCTTTGGAAACAAAACACCGTCTCTTAAAATAGATTTATTAACATCCATGCCTATTGATGTAAAAAAGTTTTCGCCTGTGTCTGGATTAATTGTTTCTTTTATTTTACGTGTAAACTTTTCAAAGAACACACTCTTTGCCTGCTCTGCGTCAAACGATACATTAACAATATCTATAGGCTCCCCAGACTTAATCCCCAGATACTCACTAGGCTCATTTAAACAACATAGAAAATACACTATATAGCACACTAGGTTTGCTATGGAAAGGTCCTTACCTGACCCCTTACCCCAAGCTAATACAAACTCATTATATAAATCAGATATGTCTTGTCCATTACGTAAAAAGGCAGCGTCTACCATTTTCTGTTGTCTAGGAAACAAAGGTGTTTTAAGCCAGTCTCTAAAAAACACAGATGGCGGTACAGGGTCAATGCCAAACTTACCGGTTTTGACAATATGAGTCTTAGAGGCTGTACCCCAGAAATCTTTCCATACAGCATTTGTATCTGACATTATAACTCTACCTTATCTAGGTCTATTTCTTCATCATTGGGTTTTACTTCATTGTTTTTCTCAATGACTACAGCATCCTTAATTACCTCTGGTTCTGGTTTAACAATGTCTTGCTCTGTGTCCGGTGTAAAGTCTGCATCAATAACTTTGTTAGTATCAAGTGATGACATATCAACTGTCTGTAATCGTTTAAAAGCATAATTTCTTTTATCTTCTGGTATCAAATCAAATATGATACCTTTAAATACTTCCATAATACCTGTTAATACATCCATGGAAACATAGCTTCCCTCTAATAGTGCCTGTGGATTAAATAGGCTAAGAAGTTTAGCCTCTTTATCAATTCTTTCAAGTAATGCTTTAAGTGTGTCAATTCTTAATGATAGACAATCTTTGGTATGCGGTGAAGTCTGCAACTTATCTAAATATGCACGTGCACTTCTAATAGCTGCCATATCATCTGACTTCTCTGCAATCTCTAAATCTAGTTCGGCTTGTTCAATCTTTTTTGCAAACTCTTTTGCTTTTAAAGATTTTTCTTTAACATCATTATAAATAGTCCAATACTCTGACTTAATAATTCTTACCTCATCTAATAACTTCTCAACTTTGGCAAACTGTTTTTGAGCTATGTGAGGATTATTCATTACCAGCTTGCTATAATAAGTCTCAATAAACTGTACATCTTTCTCAGCTGTTTGATAGCTAACATTTACAGCTCTTGCTATATCTGCTATTTTATCCCCCTTTAAATAAAGGTCTTTTACAAGCTTTCTTCTTTCAACAATATCGTGTTTTGAAGGTCTACCGTTTGAACTTGACATCTAACACCATCTTTCTTATTAATTTTTTACAGTCATTAAAACCTTTATAATAAAGTTGACCATGAGTGCCTTCAACCTCAGGAGTTACTTTGCACTCTAATAAATGATATAATGTTAAAGCTCTGCCTAAATCTAATAAAGACTCTATTACCTGCGCTCGTTTACGTTTCTTAATCTGTAAATGAGATACTAGCTCTTTATAACTACAATTAGCTATATATCCTTGTAGTGTCATCAATTGTGACTTAGACAGAAAACGCATCAAGTCATCTGGTAAAGAAAGTTCTTTTAATACACTTTTCGAAAGCACTAAAACTCCAGTTTCTTTAATTCTTGATTTAGCTCATTAGAAATGTTGTTTAATGCCTTACATTCAATCAATCGTCTTTTGTACTTATCTAGCAAGTAATTCTTAAACACTATAAACCAATGCTTTAATGCTGTAATTTTAATAAAGTTTTGATTCTTTTCAAGATATACAACAACTAAGTCTTGATATAAATCTTCTTTGCTTTGTGCAGGGTCATGTATAGATTTTGCAAATGTAAATGATAAAAATGACATAATCTCATTAAGTTCAGGTGTGATACATGTTTTACTTACTGACATTGTTATCTCCTCTCGTTGGAATAGTGCTCATACCAATTCTGTTGACACCTAAGTTAATAAGCGTTTCTATTTGACTTTCAGTACGTATGCCGCCAGATGCTTTTAATTGCAACTTTGTGATACCAAAATCCTTAACTACCATATTTAACGTCTGTATACTTTGCACTAATTGATTAAAGTCTTGCTTAATTAATCCTGTGTTAGTTTTAAAAAATGAAACACCTGAGTCATTCAAAATAGAGTAGATTTCATACAAAGGTTCTGCTCTTTGAAATATTGTTCCAAGTTCACAAATTACCTTTACAGGCTTATTATATCGCTTAGTAATTCCAGATAAGAACTTTGTAATTCGTAATAGTTTTCCCTTAGTGTATAACATCATAGGAAACACTAAATCTAACTCATCTGTTAAGTCTGAGTCTATAATAGTATTTAATCTATACAGCTCTGACTTTGAGTATAAACCTAAATATAACACTAATGGAGATTTATTATTGCATTTAGAAAAGTATCTAAAGGCATTTACGGGAGGAAAACCTGCAACAGTAATAATCTTAACACTTTTATCTCGATACTTATTTGCTATATCAATACACTCTGAATTAATACATATACCGTAACACTGCTCGTTCTTAGCTGTTTTCAATAAGTCCTTTGTTTCTCTGGTGGTGGGTGAGTGAAGGTTTGTCAAGTCAATCATGTTACCGTATTTCATATTAGTCTCCAATGATTAGATTAAGTGCATACATAAATAGTTTAACACTACAGTAGAAAACGAAAATCCCTGCTATTACAGGTAAGATTGACATACAAAATAATACTGTGCCTAAGATTATACACATTACTCCAATCACCTTTATTGCTTTAATTGAGTGTTTAATCATACTCTAAGTATATCACAAATTCTTTACAATGTCAAGTATTTTCCTGTATTTCTCGTCTTAGGTTCTTCTTTTCTCTATTTCTACTATACTTCTTATTTGACTCTTTGACTTTCTCTACAGGAGATAACTTCCATGTCTTGCGCATACGTTTATAAGCTGTATAATTTGACTCTTTAGTGTTTTCTTCGTTTTTCATATAAATTCTATACCTTATGTAAGTAAAGACGATTTAGTCTAGCTCTAAACTATACATTTCCATTGTATTCCTTACCCCAAACAATACATTTACCTTTTATAATTCTTACTAGATTAACATCAAAAAACCCATTATCATAAAAGTGAACTATGGCAAACCCGTGTGTATGACAATTTGCTCTATGTTTAGCATAGTCAGGGTCTAGATTGGTTAAACACCCCACCTCATAACCTGCCAAACTAATCTCACGTGCCATACTTGATGCCATTCGTTGCTCGATTTGATGTCCGTGACCTATTAAAATATTAACCTTTAATTCATCAAGGTGTTTTTTGACTGTGTTTGTATTAGCATACATGCCATGAGTAATACATAGTCTGCCAATTCTATCAATGTGATTATAAGGAAATACCTTATAGCCACGCTGACTAAGATGTAAACCAGAATCTACATCAAAGATACCATCCAATGCAGGAGTATCTTCTATCAAATCATCTAACCACTCACAATGATTACCTAAATAAAATCTCTTATCTGCACCTTTTGGTAATCGTTTATCAAACTCATCAAGTAATGAATTACCTAAGATAAAATCAGCTTTAAGCCTTTTTCCCTCTACCGTCTTTCGTTTATTCTTATTCCAGTGTGAAATACATGATAGGTCTAAAAAATCACCTAGATTTAAGATACCATCAAACTTAATATCTGTCATAACTTTTAATACACAATTAACAGCTTCTTTATTTTCTTCTGGAAGATGTATATCAGTTACAACAACATATGTTTTAAAAGCCTTTTTCTTATTGACAGGTATATTTGTTTTAGGAATATTCCATTTAAGCTTTGCGGCTTCTTTTAATTCATCAAAGTTACCTTCTTTACAGTCTGATAAGTCTATGTTAGCACAGAATGACTTCTCTTGAATTTTAGTACAACCAACAAGAGAGTGCCTTTTTATGGCTCCTGATATAGCGTCTAAACTAACATTCATACGTTTAGAGATTTCTGAGTAAGACATACCAGATGCGATAAACGTTTGCAGTGTTTTTATTGCTTGTTCATTCCATTTATTTGGCATATTGTCTCCTTTATTTTCCTGCTACATCAGTATCAATGGCAATTAATTTACCTGAGGCTGCTTTGCCACCAATGATAAAATGAGAGTTCTTATACACTCCTGTACCATCACAGTAATCACAGTAAGATAATCCAGATGTTTTCTGTCCGTTACACTTTACACATTTATTTTTATGTACATATTCTTTAAATATACGTTCTGATGTCATAGTTTTCTCCTGATTTTATTTGGAAGTAAAGAGTTAATTGTATATATAAAAATGTTTGGTCTTACAAAATCAATTGCTTTTCTATGCTTATATGGGTAATAGAAATATATCATAACAAATAGTTCTATCATAAACCCAAGAGCAACGCATGCGCTAAATGTTATAAACAAATCATTAATACATATAGCATAAAACAGTTTCACCAAATCAGATAAAATAGCAACATTAATAAATTTTCTAGAGTGTCCTTTAGCTGTTTTTACTTCTCTTATTTTATCACTTTCCCAGTGATACTTCCAAGAATCAAATATCCCAGAAATAATAAAAATAAACCCTATAACATATTTTAATTCCATATCATTCTCCTTTAATATAAGTATAGCACATAGTTATATCACTGTCAAGCTATTTTAACTCTAGCTCGTTTTCTATTAATAAAGCTTTAAATAGTTTAGTTAATAGAGAGTATATTCCTCTATACTTTATTTCTTCCTCTGTTGAGTTAATATGCAATTGGATTTTTTTATCATCTTCTCTTGGTATAAGCAATACACCAGAGCCAAACTCCTTTTTACCTGTCATCTTAACATACATATCTCTATATACAGTTGATTGAATTTTATGTGACAATCTAATTGCCTTTGATGTTTTAATGTCTAGAATCAGAGGATTGTCATAACATCTGACGATTAAGTCAAGCGTTCCAGCACTATTATAATCATCACTAGAATCATATACAACAATCTCTGCACCCTCAAACGTAAGCTGTGTAGATTTCTCAAACTCTTTAAATCTCTTAACTGCATTGCTACCATCATCTATTTTATCACGCAAATAACTTTCTATGCTATTATGAATAACAGTGCCCTCATCAGCTAAAGATTGTAATAGTGTTTTATGAAATACATAGCCTTCAGATACTGTATTTGACTTTAAATCACCACGACCAACAAGAAACTTAATTGTTTGCATAATAGCCCACAATAAGACCTTTGGCTTTGGTAACATACTTAATACAGTTGTTACAGATGGAAGCTCAACATCACCTATAAGATAGAATCTATAGGCACCTCTCTGTACACGCTTAGGAGTTATCTCTTTTTTAATTGTTTTATCTCCTTTTGAAGAGCTTCTTTTTCTTTTTCAACAAGCATAAAAACACGTGTAAACTTTCTTACCAATAGTTCTTCAACCTCAGTTAGCTGAGTTCTTTTTTTATCAACGTTTGGTAGTTTATGTTTCTCCATGGTATCTAATAACTTATCTGTTAAAGATGTATATGGTGTAAACATAATATGACACAGCTCATGAATAATCGTGTCTTTTAAAGTTCTGATATTTGTATGTTTTTCCTCATTGACGTAAATATTAAATAGCTTATCTTTGTATGAGTAAATTACCTCTGCATATACACCTTTATTCTTTCTAAGACGTGTATTTGTTGTCCACGATGCGTTAATACAAAGCTTCTTTTTATACTCTTGAAAGACTTCATCAAGTACACGTTTAAAAAACTCTTTATTATGCACGGGTTTCTGCATTTATTTACTCCGGTATAATTGCTACAAGTTTACTGTTTTTAAAGTTTATCTTAGACATAAAGGCATTTAACTGTGACAGTGACACTATTCCTTTATCATAGTTTGTAAGAGCATCTTCATACGCTTCATTGTTAATTACAGAATCTATGATTGTCTTAATCACATAAGAATTCTTATCTAAGTCTAATGCTTGTTGACCTATATGCTTACTCTTTGCAAAGATATACTCAGTGTCCGTTACAGGCCTTGTTAACTCATCAATAATCAACTGCTTAGCCTGTTGTATTTTATCTGGATTTAAGGCTGCATAAACCCAGTATTGTACAGTGCCGCAACTGAATTTTTGTGGCATAAAACTACAGTGATAAACTAAGTGATTCTTTTCTCTTATAGTTTGAAATAATCTACCTTGAAATCCGTTTAATACACTTGACAGTAACTGTAAAGACCTGTCATCCTCGGCATTATTATTATAGAAGAGTCCTGTCATAACCATATTAGCTTGATTTATTTCAGCCTGTGATACAATCAAATCGTTAAGGCCTGTGTTAAGAGGCTCTTTATCAAATCTTTTTGGTGTTATAATACGATTGCGCTCATTTTTTACATCACCAACTTCAACTTGAACCATCTGTTTATAGTATTTAGCATAGTGACTAATAAGAGTTTTCTGTGTAATGTCATTCAATGTTGTAGGTGTGCCTATAATAGGTATATGCAACCCAGATGTTTTATTAAACATTGCGCTTTGAGCTATTTGAAATACACGTGATTGAGGATTATCATCATACATTTGTAACTCTTGCATAATAACATCACGCTCATTATCTACTTCTTCACTTGGAAATACAGAATTGTGTACCATATCATCAATAATTGTACGAGCTAAATCTCTATATCTACTGGCAATCGTCATATAATAAAACGTATGCTCTTCACTTGTCCATGCGTTAAACTCTGCACCATACTGCTCTACTGTACGAGTAATGTCATCCTTTGAACGTGTCTTTGTGCCCTTAAAAAGAAAATGCTCTACAAAGTGACTTACACCCTTGACGCTATCCATTTCATCACGTGAGCCAACAGGAACAAGTGTACCAACCAATACTGAATTACCCGGTTTGTTAATAGCTATTTTTAGCATATTTTCTCCTAGTCTAGATGAATATAGTTAATATCCGATAAATCTCTTAATTCCATTTTATGCGTTACAAGTAATACTTGCTTAATATAATTTAGGGTTAAGAAATTCTTTAGTAAATCTATGACATGAAAACAATTTTCTGTATCCACTTTCTCAAATCCTTCGTCAATCATAAGAGTATCTATATTAGTTTTAGATATTTGTTTAAAGATAACCATAACGCCAAGTCTAAAACATAGATTAACTACAGCTCTTTCAGAGCCACTTAAATCAGACATCTCTTGAACGTTATCACCACGCTTAATCATAGGCTTAAAGTCTGGTCTATTTGATTCTGGTTTCTCTGTTCTTATACATACTGACATATCTGAGAAGATATTTTGTAACAAATTATTGGCTGTTTCTGTTACTAGAGGTACATAAATCTGCAATAAGTATGCAGGAAAGCTTTTTGGATTAAGTATAGATAATATCTGCTCTAACTCTTTTAATCTTTCTTTATTACCTTTATAAACAGGTACATTAAGTCTCTCTGTTAGTTTGCCAATAATAGTTTGCCCTTTATAAATCTTATCATTTAACTTAGTTAGCTCTGCTGTTACAGTTTCTCTTTGACCTCTTATCTCAGCTTCTTTTTTACTCACCAGTTTACTGAAATCATCTAACTTAGCTGTTTTTGCAGACATCTCAGCTAAGATAGTAGCTTTATATGCAGGTGATATATTCTGACCACATGAGTTACATTTATCTTGGGTTACCTTTGCAATCTGTTGATTAATGGTATATCTATGACTTCGTATCTCACCTGTCTTAGAATCTATTTTTCTAAGTGCATCAAGTATTTTAACATCTAAGTTATACTGTACAGCTTTCTTTTCTTGAACACCAGACAGCACGCTCTTAACTCTGTCTAGTCTTTTTTGTATTAACTCTGTATTAACTACTGGAATAGTCTGCTCTGCATTTTGTAAAACCCTGTACTCCATATTTAATTCTTCAAATCTACTTGCATACTTATCTAAATTAAACAACCCAATTAATAAGTTTCTCAAATAAGTGGCATCAAATAAACTCTTCTGCTCATGCGATGAAATATAGAAAATACTTAAAAACTCGCTGTAATCTAAATTGACCTTATTATCTAGCTCAAGCTTAGTAATACCCTTTAGTGTAGACTGCGTTTTAGTTCGAGTTCTAGAAAATGTATCTTCACCAATTGTTAGTTCGACCTTAGCTTCATCTGCATCAAAGTTTATAATTTTTTCAATTTTTGAGTTCTGTGTTTTACCAAATAACGCATAGCATATTGATTCTAAGATATGTGTTTTACCACGTCTATTATTACCTAGTATAGTATTAATACCAGGTGTAAAAGACACACCTAAGTCTTTATGTATACCAAAATTAGTTAAATGTAGCTTACTTAACACCTAGTCTCCTTAATATAATCTTACTTGCTTTTTTATATACTTCGTCACGTTCAGTTGGTTGACGGGTATCTGTCTGCCAGTCTTTAATCCAGTCTATTGAATCTAATATAATTCTTTTATATCCAAGCTTTATAAGATTGTCCATAGCCCATAGTTGTGCGTTAACTTCTGCCTCTAGAATGTTTTCATCATTTATATCCATAATAATATGTCCCATCTCATGCCACAGCAAGCATTTAACATCTTTTTGTGACTCACAAATTCGTATTCTTTTAGCATCATTATTTGTTGTAGCACCAAAACCACCTCTAATATATTTTACAATTTCTACTCTATAGTCTTGTCCTGTAACTCGTTTAACATACTTTTCTAGTTTTTCGCTTCTATACATTCTACTTACCTTTTTTTATAAGTCCATATAGTGCTAAAACAAAAGCATCAGCTAAATTATCTTCCTCAATTGTTAAACATAGCTTATTATATATAAATGATTTTATCTGTTCTTTAATATGGGCAGGCTTAGTTGAGTATATTTTTTTAGTGCCATTCTTAGTAAACTCGCCCTTATCCTGTTTAAAACCAATACCGCTTCTAGCTGTTAAAGGACCTATAGGGTCTGGTATATTATCAGTAAAATTTAAAAATGATATAAATGAAATGGCTGCAAACTTAGCTAAGACCTTTGTTGTCCATACAGAAAAACCTAACCAGCAATCTTCTATAATAACAAGACGTTTAAGTGTTACTGAATATACTTCAGAAAGCTTTTTAGCTATAATACACACCTGCTTAGAGTAATCTGCTAATCTTGCGTGTAAATTACCTTTAGTGTTACCTTTTACATCCACTAAATAAAAGTCATCTAAATAAAGCTTTTTTGTATCTGTTCTAAGAATACATACACCTGTCTTATTCTGTGCTACATCTACACCAACAGATACAGTATTCTCAACAACTATTACATTAAGTATATCATATAACTCTTTAATTGTCAAGTTAAAGCTTTTTGGCTTTATGGTTATACTGTCTGAAACAGGCTTTGATTTTTTAATGATTTTCTTTTTTCTCATATTACAGCTCAATATTGATACCTATCTCATATTCAGATAGTATTTGTTTAGGTCCATCAACTGATTTTAAATTGGCGTATTTAGCCTCTGCTAATACACTTCCAACAGTTAAGCCTGTGTCATCATTAAACTGCTTTAATAGTTCTTTAATTCTGCTCTTCAATGTAATAATAGCATTTGGTAATTCGTTTGTTTGCATGTTAAGCCTTTCCATGATTTAAAGCACTTCTTACAAGTTCATGTGATACACCTTTTAATTCACAGTATTTCTTTAAGAGCTCATCTTGATTTAAGTTCTTAGGAACATCTACAGGTAATTCTTTAATATTAACTAATTGCTTATAATATTCAATATTGAATTGACTTTTTATTTTTTCTATGGCACGATGTATTGAAGATAGTGATAAACTATCTGTTTCAACCATAATTTTTAAATCTATATCTGTAATCTTTAATTCTTGTAACTGCTTTAATCCCTTAGACTTAACAACAGTCTTACTGCCATATAGCTCTACTTGAAACATAGGTCTTGACTCAATTGGAAAAAACCTTAATCCTTGCTCATCTATAATAGCTATACGTTTCTCATCTGTTATTTGGTCAAAAGCTGTCTTATAGATTGAGCCAACATAATTAACATTATTAAACGAACAATTTGGACTGTGTATATGACCTAAAATATATGTTTTAGTTTTATCTACATTACGCTCACTGGCAGATAAACAACCATTAACATAGCGTGTTCCCTTTACTTCACAATGAGCAAAGATATAATTTTCAATTGCAATTTCTTCATGCTGTGAGAAATCTGGACATAGAGCCATCCAGTCAGCTTCATGTATAGTGTCTGATTCAAACTCATGCCTACCATTACCTTGAATAAATGAAAAGTGTTTTGTATGCTTTCTTAAAGAATTTATAAAACTCGCTAACATTAAACGCTCTTTAGCAGATGGCTTTTTATCGAATAGGTCACCTAAAAATATAATATCTTTAAACGTTTGCACTTTGCATATAGACAAAATAGAGCTTTCAGCAACAGCTATTGCCTTAGCTCTAGATTCTATATAATGAGTATCGCCTATAATAAGTGTTTTATTCATTATTTCTCTATATCTGCCTTAGTAACTACTTTACAAATTAAATAGTATTTTGGTAAATCAAGTAACAGTATTGACTGCTCTTTTCCCATTTGAAGTGCGTCTTGTACAAGCTTATCACACATTTTAGTAGTGACACTGATAGACTGTTTAATAGTGCTCTTCTGGTCTATAACAGCAACATCAGTGCTAAAATCTCCTTTAAAGCTAAGTGCACCGCTAAGAATATGTTTGTATACCTTATCTTCTTTCTTATTGGCTGTTTTCTTTATAGAGTCTTGTTTTCCAAAGTAAGGGGGTAATTGCATTATGCACCAAGTATAGCATGTTTAGAATAGTTTGTCAAGCACTTTAATTGTTTATAATATGTTGATAATTGATGTTTTGTTATACCTAGATATAACATTAATTCTTTATTTGTCCATATCGTAACAATTATCTCTGGAAACAAAGATTTAAATCGATTTAATTTTTTCTTATTTGAATCTCTCATCCAGCCTTTAATCTCAATAAAACAATCAAATTCAGGAATGTAAAAATCAGGTGTATATGAAGTATTATCAAAATAAAATCTTTTAGGCTCATATTTCCATTTAATGTTAGATAATGTTAAAAATCTACTTACTAACACCTCCCATGACGAGCGCATGTTCGTATTGCCGACCTTATACGCCATAATATGTTTTGGTGTCATAAGCCTTGTTCTAACAGTCTGTCTTGTATGATAAAGAAAAGCGGCATTGCAGTGTTGACACCTGATAGATTTATTATAAGCTAGCTTTTTACCACAATCTACACACACAGGTAAATTTTGTCTCCAGCCACCTTTCCAGTTATGATGCTCTTTACCTTTATATGTTAAAGCTGTTTTATGATTCCAGCTCAATACTCCAGTGCGTGAACAACTACGGCATCTGCCTTGACCTTTTTGTGCTGTTGGTCGTGAAATCTCAGCACCACAATCCATGCAACAATAAGTTATGTAGCCAAGCCATGACTTTGGTCTTTTACCATACATAGGGTTTCTTACACCTTTTTGACCACAGCTTCTGCAATAGTGCGCTTTTTCGCCTTTCCATTTACCACAGTCAGGGCATTTGTTAGATAGATTATTCAACAAGACTCTTTACCTCTTCTGAGTATTTTGGCATATTATCAAGTTCTTTTGGCAGTGCTCCTGCCTCAATCATCATCCTAGTATGAACAAAGGCCATTAAATTCCAAATTGCAGCCGCTTCATGGTCCTCATCAGTAAAACCCATTTTTAACTTAAATAAATGTCTTTCTGTGCTTTCAATATATCTAGATAAAGGCTGTCCTTTTTCCCAGTTTCTATCACCATATTTTTTAGCTCCGTTTGAATAGTGCATAGCCAATCTGTGTGAAGCCAATAATGAAATTAAATCAAACCTAGGCTTACCGTCGTTAGTATCTCTAACGCTTCCTGTTGTAAAGTTCTGTCTTGCACCTGAGTCCTTTACGGCACTAAATTTTTGTATATCTGACATTAGTCATCCTTTCTGCTACTTAGACACTCTAATAATTTTATACCTTTTCTGTTTCTTAGTCATCTTCTTAGTTTTTGCAGGTAGCTTATAAATATCATTAATAGATTCAAGCACTTCATTAACACGCTTTTTCTTTAATGTAAAAATCTTATGTAATAGAGCTGTGCAAGAAGGACAGATTTCATATGATGACCTAGGATTAACCGTAGGCGTACCTGTTTTTGATACACCGAAATCTTTTTCTGACATAATCAACAAGACATTACGAGTATCATTTAATGTAGAGTTACACAAATCACAAAAATGACATTCCATATCACACTCCTTTGTTATTGGCTTTTAAACAATACGCTTTATCTAAGAATTCAATAAGCTTTGATTGTGTTGGAAAAATCTCTCCACGACCATTACCGCTATCTAATACAAAATATAATATACTTTTATTAATTTGAATTTTTGGTACTTGAGTAATAAGATAAACTGGAATACCTCTATACCATGCTATCGCTAATTCAATAAGTGTGCCGCCAGGTTTGTCACCGTCATCTAAATTCCATATAAGAAAGTCACTGTTTTCAACATAGCTTACATCACCAAAGATATGCACTGTTTGTGTAATACCATTTTCCTTATTGGTTTCTGTATAGGAGACACCCTTCCAGATTTTTCTCATAGCTATGACGAAATGCTTCCAGTGACCGCCTTTTTGCCAGCCTTCTAATTGTTCCATAAATTCAGCTGTTGGCATACCAACCTTTTTAATTTCTTCTCGAGTTGGGTCAAAACAATATATACCACGTTTACTAAGCTCTGGTGTCAATAGTTGTCTCCAGCCTGTCCCATTATCTTTCTTGGCAGGGCTTTCCATACTACCTATTTCATAACACTTATAAAGACAGTTTTCTATCGTTACAGATTTTGTATTATCATAGACATTATTCATTTTACCCTCCAGTGTCTTAGTCATCATAAACCGCAGAGGAGATAGACTTATACAGTTTATTTAACCACTTCTCTCTGATTAACTGTTGCTCTGAATATACAATCACTGATGCCCTACGTGTAAATGGATGCTTTTCAAATATTACTCTTTGAGCCTCAGGTACAATTAAAATCAGTGGTTTATTTAAATATAATGCCCAAGACACTTCTGAGATAGTGCCTAGATTAGGTCGTCTATTGATTATTCTTTTTTGAAGTGTGGTGAGTTTAAAGATTAACTCTTCTTTACTATTATTTTCTAGTGAGTCAACTGATTCATGAAGCAGCCTTTCAATACCAACCTCAAAGAAGTCATCCATATTAGCTACAATGACATCTGCACGCTTTACACTAAGCAAATCTTTGTCATATATTAAATTAGGTGGTATTGAGCTTGTTAGCCCTTTTGCATCAACACTAGATGACTCACCTGAATTCAGTGGACATAGAAATGATATAGGATAACTCTTATTTCCAAACTCATCTTGAGAATAGTGTTTATAGTGTCTTACCAAAGACTCTCTCCAACCAAGACACTCATTTATATTATCACCACTAATTCTACCTGCCAGATAACAATATAAAATTGGTAAATCTATACCATTTGATTCAGCATACCTAGCACTTGGATTAAACATTATTTTCTCCTGTCATTAATTAGATATAAACGTTTCTTGCGTCTACCTTTTCGTCTGATATTAAAAATCATTTTTTCAATTTTGGTTTCTGCTTTCAATGATAGATAATCACCACAACTGCCTCCTATCACATAGGCAACACCAAACCAAACATTTTGACCAACGTTTTCAATTAATGACGCTATAACAAATAGCCAAATGCTGCCACGAATTAGGTCAATCAATGCGCATAGAAAATCGTAATTCTTAGATGCTGTTTTATAATATAGAATTGCAAAGAATTGCTCTATTACACCAAGAATAAAATATAATAAGAAATTCATTTGCGTTTTCCTCTTGGTACTATTTGATAATCTGTGGTTTTAATAAGCTTGTACTTTCTTTCTTTTAACCACTGTCTTAAACCTCTTACATCATCCTTTGTTATATAAAACCCTTTGTAGTCAAGTAAGTGATTAAGACTTGGGATAGAGTCTGTCCAACCACTCTTTAAATCAGCTAAGGCTCGCTCTATTACTTCATAGCCAGATGATTCATGTTGACTACCAAACATAGACACCTCTTATTATGGTAAGTTCATTGTATTTAAAAACGCCTTTACGTCACCACCATTAACAATTAAACCATGTGATACATCAACACAAAAATTGTTAACTCCAGAAATAGCAAATACCAATCCAACCAGTCTGCCTTTAATATCAAACACACCAGAGCCTGAATTACCATAACATACAGGCACTTGAATAATGCCTGACAAACCATCATAGCCTGCGAAAACACCTTCACCGTAAACATATTTTCTACCTAAATGATGTCCAACAACGAATACTTTATTAGATGGAAATACCTCACCAACACCCTCTGTAATAGCTACTTTATCAGCTAAATTTTCCTCTATAATTATCACAGCCATATCAAGTAATTTATGTCTAATAATGCTTGTAACTCTAATATACCTACTCTCTGATTGCACATAAATAGCAAGTGCATCTAACTCTGCATCTTCATACCAACCTGCAACATGATTATTAGTTAAGATATATGTTAAATGCTCTGTCTTTTTAACAACTACACCAGTGCCTGCCCATTGAACAGCTCTATCTTCACTCTTAGCAGTTCCTGCAATATAAACTGTTCGAGCTTTCAGGTATTCATAAGAAATAACTGATTTACTGTCAGAAACCGTTTCTGCGGAATTATAGACTGTAAAACTAAATAATACTAGACCAATAATAAACAGGCATGTAAACAATTTACGCATTGTCACCTCTACTTGTTAAATGTTTTAATTAAACTTTCCTTGATTTCTTCTAGCATACCAGGCTTACCTTTTAGGTCAATAAGTAGAGCCTTTTGGCCAAGGGATTTAACATCTTTATATGTATAATAGGGACCTGATTTAGCAATAATCCCCATTTGAATTGCATATGTAATCATAACCTTTGCATTATTGAGTCTAGGAGGGTCAAAAAATAACTCTGTAATCCCAGACACCAAAGGTCTTGAAAACTTTGCTTTCTCAACCTTAATATGCATTTCTCTGCCAACAATATTCTCACCTTGCTTTAATACAGCACCACGTCTAAATTTAATAATATAACTAGCATGATGCTTTAGCGCATGTCCACCAGGTATAATTTCTGGGTTGCCATACATCACACCAACCTTTTCTCTAATATGTGCAATTAATACAACAAGTGTATTATTATAGGCATTTGGGTCTCTTAAATTAGACGGTTGAAGTGCAGATGTTAACTTTTGACATAGCTTTGCATTAAGCCTTGCCTGTAGTGCCATTTGTTGAGAGAAGGCATCTTTGTCTAACGCTTCTTTTGGTACACCGGCTGTAACACTATCAAATATAACAAGACCAAATCGCTTACTTTTAGTTGCAACTTCAGCAATATTAATAGCTGTTTCTAAGTCTGCTGGTCTAGCTATATAAAAATACTTCTCATCATTACCTAATTTAATAGCCCAGTTTTTATCAAAATCACCTTCAACACCTATATATAACACAGGTATCTTTTGTGAAGTAAAAACAGATGCAAGTAATAACGTCTGCATAGTTTTACCGCCAGACTCTTCTCCTGCAAATAATGTGACTGAGCCTTTAGGTAAACCACCATTTGTTAGAATATCTAATAGAAGATTTCTTGTAGATACTTTTTTAACATCAATAATATCACATACAGATGCTATGACACCTTCTCCAAATGTACTATCAGCCATCTTTAATAACTTTTTCAATTCACTATCATCGTCTGCCGATGGCTTATCTAACGTTTGAATGTCATCTATACGAGGCTCTTCTGCTTCTTCTACAGTAGGTTCTTGAGAAGCTTGTGTATCCTCTACTTGCTCTTCTGGTTTATCTACAATCTCTGATTTTTTCTTTTTCGCCATTAATTTTTCCTTTTAGTCATAGTTAACAGTTAAATCTCAACATCATCCAAGCCAGACAAGTCAATGTCACCAGTTTCTTGAGCAGGTGCTTGTTTAACTGGCTGCGGTGTTACTTTAACAGGTGTACTCTCTACTTTTTCACATGTATCAACAACATTACAGTGAGACTTTAAAGATGAACCAATCAATGATAAACAATCAGCATAAATCTTCTTTAACTCAGCGCATGTTTTTACACTGTTTTCTTTAGCAATATACAAGGCCATATCCTTTGCCCACGCACCATAAAAAGAAACTTTCATATCTGTATCAACAGACTTAGCAGATGATACACGCTCTACAGGCTCTGCAACATATTGAGATGCAACAGGCTCTGATGCCGGAGATGCTTTTTGATATGCGCCTGAGGCACCACTGTATTCAGCT
>Ga0172381_10000747_pt1 | contig 39881 bp, 30 predicted proteins | sample Leawel6488metaG_FD_119754 | JGI IMG/M metagenome (GOLD analysis project Ga0172381, IMG submission 119754) | Leachate microbial communities from a municipal landfill in Southern Ontario, Canada - Leachate well 64-88 metaG | ecosystem: Engineered > Solid waste > Landfill > Unclassified | place... | reverse complement strand
TTTCCCCAGCTTTTTCAGGACTTTATCTTTTATGACTTCCTCTTTAAATCTCTTCTCCGCTTCATCCTGGATCCAGGTCATTTCCGTCTCACCCATATCCATGTCCGGACCGGCTACGTAAAGCCCGCAAAGCATTCCGGAAGCTATAGAAGATCCGACCCACGTCCTGATCATCTTCTCTTTATCTGCTCCGGATTTTGCCAGGAAAACTGTTTTGCCTCCGTCGAAGAATACATCCCAGAGCGGATTTTTATCTCCCATCGCTTCAGCGAGGCGGCCTGATTCAGCGAGAACTTCTCCTGATTTCGACGCAAATTTCGCATATTCATCAAATTGATACCATCTGCAACCGCCTTTAGCCAGCGTAGTCTCAGCTTTGCCAGAGCAACTATTGACGGAAGTGACAACCAACGAGCCGTCATCGTAAACCGTAACAGACACCCTGAACGGTGACTTATTCTTATACGTCTTTGCCATCTTGGATCTCGAAGGATCAAATGTAAGAGTCAAGGGCAAATTATTATTCATGCAATACCTATACGCTTCTACATCTTCCACCAGCGCTTCACGCAGCATTTTTTCACCGTTTTTAGCGCCTTCCGGTAAAAGTTTAACGCATTGCGCGATAGCCTGATCACGCAGGTCCTTCACTCTATCGGAGATCACGGCTTCTTCGGCTTCAAAAGCAACCAGCTGCGCAGGTTTAATAGGATTAGTTATTTTCAGATTAGCTTCCGCGCCCTTAACCCACATCAATTCAACACCAATATTCCCGCGATAAGTTGTGATCAAAGAGCCTTTTTTCACGAGACGCTCGCTGCGAGACACTACAACCGGAACCTTTTTATTATCGGCTTTAAATACAATAGACCCCGTTACGCCATTTTTTATTATCTCCTCAACCATAAAATAATAATTCCCGCCCATAGGCACCATTTCGCCAGGCCTTACCGTTATCTCTGTTATTGGCTGCGGAATCTTACCAGCCGCGTAATCACGCGTTTTAAGATTCGTGTCTAGGTTGGCAATATTAAGTGTGAGCTTGGGGAACTTTGAGCTAACATCTTTAGAGAACTGCAGATACCGCGCATCTACTTCGTTGAGAGGATCATAGCCATCCTCACCTATAGAGTAGCGTTTAAATTCATACGGTAAAAGACCCAGCATAACGCCTATTTCATGCGCTATATACATCCTTATAGTATTTACTGCATGCGGCAGCTCTTCCGATGAAGACTGGCCTTTGAGATTTGTAAGTAAATCAAAGTGCTGCTCACTTACAAATACGTGAACGGCACCATTGCTTGAATGCGCCATATACCTCACATCATATTCTCTGCCATCAGCTCCCACAACTTTAGTTCGTGGCAGATCCAGCATCATTTTCTTTATCTCTGGCGTCGTTTTAACAAGGTAAAATTCTCTCTCTTCAATGGGAGTCAATTTTTTGGGATTGCTGACTTTAATATTCAGGTGCCGCAGCATAGCCATGACGGTCCTATTGTAAAACATCTTATCTTCCGGAGATCTGGCAAGGCCATTTTTGTGTGCATATTCGATTACAGCGTCCTGACCATTTTTATGCTGCGTATACCGCCCAAGCGCTTTCGTATAGCTAGGTATCTTTTCCGGCATCATGTCCGCATCTATGGCCGACTTTTCTTTTTCACTGTAAATTTCGACAGGAAATTTACCCTCTTTATTTTTAGTAAGATAAAAAAGTACGTGATAAGTCCTCACGCCGTACCGATCTTTTATGGTAGGGGTTATGTATAGGCCATGCCTTGTTTCTTTGAAATTATTTAAAAACAACTGGATGTCAGCGGGTTTATAAGGTGTATTTTCAGATATGCGCTCTTCCGTTAATGCTTCCCTGAGCGTTTCAGTATTAAGCGGCCCATGTTTTTCAAGCTTAGTCAATTCCTGTTCAAGCGCCCAGCTTATCCGGAAGGCATCTTTTATCTCAATACCGGCAATATCATCTGATCGGTAAGACGGAGCAAGGCCAAACGCAAGATCTGAAACAATAGTATTTAAAACAAAAGCTGCGAGAATTAATATAACTATTATTCGATTATTTCTTTTCATTTTTCCACGCTCCGTTTTTATAGCTTTGCTGTTTTATTCTTTTAACTTAGTAAATTAGTTTATTTATAAAATAAAGACGCCTGGCGAGTGCCAAGCGTCTTTATAATATTATCTAAGAACAATTAAAACTTACATTACTTTACCATAAAGCGGATTTTTGTCAAGCAATTATAGCTAACTTTTTTATAACTTACTATTGCGGATTTTTGACTTTAAAAAGAATAGTCTTATTTTCCTGACCTTTCAGGAGACGCGTTATATTTTCGCGATGTTTGAATATGCTGATAGAACAAATCACCGCGCTTATAAGAATAAGGTATAGCGGCTGGCCAAATGCTATCGCTATCACAGGGAAAGCCATTAATGCCAGGATCGACGCTAATGAAACATAGTTGGTCGTAAAAAATATAACAAGCCATATCAAAGCTGATGGTAAAAGCACTATAGGGGCCAGCCCTATCGCAACGCCCAACGTAGTTGCAACTCCCTTGCCGCCCTTAAATTTAAGCCACACAGGCCATATGTGGCCGCAAACTGCGACGAGCCCTAAAAAAGAACGATAAAAATCATAGTCAACTTCCGGAAGGTATTTATAGAAAAAATTTGCTATAAAGGTTACGACAAAGACACCTTTTGCCACATCAACTATCAGAGTAACGAGCGCCGGCAATTTACCCACAGATCTCAAAACGTTCGTAGCACCTGCATTACCTGAACCAACCTGCCTTATATCTATGCCCTTCGTCATCCTTGCCAATATGAAACTTGTAGGAAATGATCCGATGAGGTATCCGAGGATCGTCGAAGCTATGAACATCAGAACAGCTGTCATGGTCTATGCCGCCTTTTTTAGCTGAGAGTGGTTTTCTCCAAACAACCTGCTCCCTTTTATCACGTAATCGATTCCGGAAATAATAGTAAACAGCACCGTGAGATTCCATATAAGAAACGAATATTTAAATTGCAGCAGGATACTTAAGATAGTTATCATCTGAAAAAAAGTGGTTATTTTGCCAATCGAGCTCGGGGATATTTTAAGATTATTGGTCACAACGTAAACCATAACCGATCCCAGGACTATTATAACATCCCTGGATATTACAATGATCGGCACGTACGGGGGGAGCTTCAGGTCTGCAGGTATGCTGCCCGCCACAGATAAACATATATAAGCGCTCAGCAGAAGCAGCTTGTCCGCTACAGGATCAAGTATCGTCCCCAGCGCCGTTTTCTGCTTCAGAGCGCGCGCAATAAACCCATCTGCGGCGTCGGAGATTACCGCTATAATAAATATAACCAATGCTATTTCGAGATGAGAATACACAACAGCAGCAACAAAAAACGGTATGAGTATTATCCTGAGAATAGTTATTCTGTTCGCAAGATTCAGACCTTCTTTTTTACCCATTTAGTCACCCCGGATTAATTGATAGTTTTCATCCTGTGGATCGGCCAATAAATAACTATAACTTTACCCAAAAGGTTCTTCTTAGGTACAAATCCCCAGAAGCGCGAATCGCGCGAACTCGCACTATTGTCACCCAGAACAAAATAAGAATCTTTCGGCACATCTATTATCTGGCCTTCCTTACCATAGTCTCCGCCGTTATAATAATATACTGAGCGGATCGACGATGGCTCTTCCACTATTTTTCCGTTCACCAGTATCTTTCCGTCCTTTATCTCCACCTTTTCCCCTCCTACAGCTATCAGCCTTTTTACAAAATCCTTCTTTGGGGCATCAGGGGAAATAAAAACAACTATATCGCCGCGCTTTGGCTGCCGGAGGGCCGGCAGGTTAGCATTTAATAACGGGATCTTAGCACCATATATAAATTTATTCACAAATATCCTGTCGCCCACCTGAAAAGTGGGTATCATCGAACCCGACGGTATTTTAAAAGCCTGGACGACGAAAGTTCGTATGAATAGCGCCAGTATTACCGCTATTATTATTGACTCGGTCCATTCTTTTATCGCCAATTTCGTATGCTCTTTCATGTCTCTCCTGATTTATTGTAGTTTGATCCGGTCAAATCGTCTCCGGGGAGTTACAATTCCACCCCGGCAGCTAGGGATTACCTTACGCCTTCAACGCTGCGAAGAACGCCTCCTGCGGTATCTCTATCTTACCGAATTGCTTCATTCTCTTTTTACCGGCCTTCTGTTTCTCCCAAAGTTTACGTTTTCTGGTTATGTCTCCACCGTAGCACTTGGCCGTAACGTTCTTACCTACGGATTTTATAGTCTCGCGCGCAATGATCTGTCCGCCGATCGCGGCCTGAAGTATTATCTGGAACAGATGCCTTGGTATCGTTTCTTTGAGCTTCTCTATTATAACTTTACCCTTAGCATAAGCCCTGTCTTTAAATATCAGTGTGCTGAACGCATCATAGACCTCACCATTTATAAGTATATCCAGTTTCACAATCGTTGTGGGACGATAGTCCAGCAGCTCGTAATCGAGTGAGCCATAGCCTTTTGTTACGGATTTTATTTTGTCATAAAAATCGACGATTATCTCCGAAAGCGGAATGTCGTAGACTATCTGGGCCCGCGACTCATCAAGGTATTCGGTAGAAACGTAAGAACCGCGCCTGGATTCGGAAAGTTCGAGAATATTTCCTATAGATTCCTTAGGTGTAATTATATAGGCCCTGACATAAGGCTCTTCCACTTCTTCTATCTCCGCTCCATTCGGCAATTTCATCGGGTTGTCTACTTCAACTATGTCGCCTGTTGTCTTCAATATCCTGTAAACAACGCTCGGCGTCGTTACAACAAGGTTTAAATCAAATTCACGTTCAAGCCTCTCCTCGACGATCTCCATGTGCAGAAGGCCTAAGAACCCGCACCGGAAACCCATACCCAAAGAAGCTGACTTCTCCGGCTCAAATATGAATGATGCATCAGACAGCTTCAGCTTCTCTACAGCCTCTTTAAGGGCAAGGAAATCGGCGGAGCTGGCCGGATATATACCGCTGAATACCATCGGCTGAACTTTCTTGTAGCCGGGTAAAGCCATCATCGTAGGATTATCAGCGTCGGTAACCGTGTCTCCGACCGATACGTCTTTTGCATCTCTGATGTTGCATGTAATATAACCTACTTCGCCGCACGAAAGCTCATTTATAGGCTGCGGCCTGGGATTAAAAATGCCGACCTCGAGAACATCATGAGTAGTCCCCTTGGCCATCATCATAACCTTCATGCCTTTTCGTATGACTCCGTTCATAAGCCTCACCATAACGATGACGCCTTTATATGTGTCAAATTTAGAATCGAAGACCAATGCCTGAAGCGGATTTGTAGGTTCACCATTAGGAGCAGGTATCCTTTTAACTACAGCTTCAAGAATATCTTCTGTTCCTATCCCTTGCTTCGCACTTGCCAGGATTATATCTTCACTGTCAAGCGCAAGGATGTCCGAGATCTCATGCTTAACTTTATCGATCTGAGCGCTGGGAAGGTCTATTTTATTTATGACGGGGATTATGAGCAGGTTATGCTCCATCGCCAGATAAAGATTTGCAACGGTTTGCGCTTCAACACCCTGAGCGGCGTCAACGACCAGAAGCGCTCCTTCGCATGCACCTATTGACTTAGAAACTTCGTAGGTAAAATCGACATGGCCCGGAGTGTCGATCAGGTTCAGCTCGTAGGTAATACCGTCTTTTGCCTTATAACTTATCCTGACCGCGCTCGCTTTTATGGTAATACCACGTTCACGCTCGAGATCCATATCGTCGAGGAGCTGATCATGGAATTCCCTATCGCTTATAGCACCGGTAAACTGAAGTATCCGGTCTGCGAGAGTAGACTTCCCATGGTCTATATGTGCTATGATCGAAAAATTACGTATCTGACTTCTATCCATGCGTCTTTAATTAGAGGCTGTATGCCAATTCCTTCCCGTATGCCAGTATATCGAGCGCCTTCTTTTCGGTCGCCGCTTCCGCATAGACCCTGAGGATGGGCTCTGTTCCCGACAGCCTCAGCATGAGCCATGAAGAATCTTCGCAGATAAATTTGTAACCGTCTTTCATATTAAGCGCCACAACTTTTTTGCCAAGCACTTCTTTGATCGGGCCAGTCTTCAGGTATTCCATAAGTTTTGCCTTCTTGTCATCTGGATACTTAAGATCAAGGCGCTTGTATTCATACGTACCGTATTCCTTGTCGATAGACTTTAATATATCGAGGATCTTCTTTTTTCTCATTGCCATCATCTCTACTATCAGAAGGCCGGACAATATGCCGTCTCTTTCGGGTATCGAATTTTTAAATGCAACACCACCCGTCTCTTCTCCGCCCACCAGGATATCCTCTTTGAGCATAAGCTCACAGATATATTTAAAACCAACCGGCGTCTCGTGCATCTTAAGGCCGTATTTCTTGCATATCTTATCAATAAGAAAAGTGCCGCAAAGAGTCTGAATAACTTCGCCTTTCATCTTTTTGTCTTCAAAAAGATGCAGTAGAAGCAGCGTCATTACCTTGTGGCCGGTCAGGATCTTGCCGTTAGGAAGCGCTATACCGAGCCTGTCAGCGTCCCCATCCGTTGCGATACCCAGGTCATATTTGCCGGCTTTGGTTTTATCGGCAAGCTCTTGCAGGTTAGGTAATATAGGCTCGGGATTTATACCGCCAAATCCGGGGTTGTATTCATTGTGTATCATATCCACTTTACATTTGCCGCCCTTTAAAAAGTCTGCGATGTAGCCATTACCAGTCCCATACATTGTGTCAACAAGCAGTTTTAGGCGCGTCTTTTTTATCAATCCCACATTGACATATTTCTTAATAAATCCGAGGTGTTTAGGAATAATATTTTCTACTGTTATCATCCCGGATGCCTTTAATTCGCTAATAGGAGCAGATACTATTTCGCTTTTACCAAGATATTCTTCAAACTTTTTAGTTATCGAAAGATCTGCTGAACCGCCGTAATAAGCTTTATACTTTATGCCATTATACCTGGCCGGATTATGGCTTGCGGTAACCATAACACCGCCCATCAAACCCCTATCTTTTATGGCAAAACTTACGGATGGAGTGGGTGTGGCTTTTTCTGCCAGTATCGTCTTTATACCGTTTGCCGCAATCACACAAGCTATCAGCTCAGCATATTTTTCCGATAAAAACCTCGTATCGTAACCGATAACGATCCGCTTATCGCGAACTTTTGACGCAGGGCCCTGATCGGTCTTTATATAGTCTGCCATAGCCTGCGCAAGCATTCTGACGTTATCAAATGTAAAGTCTTCGCTTATAACCGCCCTCCAGCCATCTGTACCAAACTTAACTCCACCCATCTGCTTACCCCCTATGAATTTATCCTCTTAAGTTTTTTATAGCCTCAGCATAATTTTTCGTACCAAAAACTGCCGTACCTGCCACTATTACATTTGCGCCTGCGGCCCTTACCTCTGCTGCTGTTGATACATTTATTCCGCCATCGACCTGTATGTGCTTGTTAAAAATCCTGCGCAAACTTTCTACTTTCGGAAGGCATTCTAATATAAATTGCTGTCCGGCAAATCCCGGTTCAACGGTCATTATAAGAACCATGTCGACCATCGACAAAAAAGGTTCGATTGCCGACAGCGGCGTCTTAGGCCTTATCGAAACGCCGGCTTTCTTTTTGAAATATTTTATAAGCTTTATGACTTCCCTGGGATCGTCCTCGGCTTCTATGTGAAAAGTTATGATATCGGCTCCCGCCTTCGCAAAGCTCTCAATATATTTTTCCGGATTCTCTATCATCAGATGGACGTCAAGCGGCAGCTTCGTAGCGGGCTTAATCGATTTGACGACCACAGGGCCTATCGTAAGATTCGGAACAAAATGGCCGTCCATGACATCAACGTGTATCCAGTCCGCTCCGCTTTTCTCGGCATCTTTTATCTCCTGGCCGAGCTTCGAAAAATCGGCTGATAGTATGCTTGGAGCTATCAAAATTTTATTCATAGATCAACCTTTCTGTGAGACGATGGCATAAACCCTGCCTATATCCTCTATAGTCACAATACCGACCACTTCGTCATCTTTCATGACCGGAAGTGCGCGCATCTCTCTCTCATTCATGATATTCTGTATCTTTATCAGCGAGTCCGTATCCTTAGCCCTGGGAAATGCCCTGCGCATAATTTCCCCTACCGGCTTCGCCGTTCCATACTGATGCACCGCTTGCATGATATCATGGCGCGTAATAAATCCGACAAGTGTTTTACCGTCGATAACTGGAAAATCTTCCTGATGCGAATGGAAAACAACCTCGAGGACTTTCGCCAAATCCGTGCCGCTGGTCAATGAAACGAAATCGCGAGGCAGTATATCGCGAACTCGGAATTTTTTCAAGGTTTCTTTTATATCAACCTGTGCCTCCTCACCGGATGCAGAGGTGTATATAAAAACCGCTATTATCACTAGTATTATATTAAATCTCACTATCCCAAAATAAAGAAATATAAGCGCAAATACATGTCCGAAGATGACAGCTACCTTAGTCGCCTGCTGATAGCTTATCCTGGTAGCCAGTAATGCCCTGAGCACCCTGCCGCCATCCATAGGAAATGCGGGTATAAGGTTAAATCCTGCCAGCATCAGATTTATCCAATACAGATACGCTATGGTAAGCGGCCATGTCTGGGTTGAAAGCGGATGGAACAGGACTTCCGCCCCTAACAGATGCTTCAGCGGGAAGAAAAATACGGCTATCACAGCTACGTTGGACAGGGGTCCTGCTATTGATATCAGGAATTCCTGAATGGGCTTTTCCGGTATCTTTGTCATGGATGCAATGCCGCCTATAGGAAGCAATGTTATCTCACGAACAGTCACACCGAAACGCTTTGCCACAAGAGCATGACACAATTCATGCATAGTGACAAACGCAAAAACCCCCAGCACTAAAAACACCCACTTCACCCCGCCCGGTATCACCAGTAAAATAAGCAGAAAAAATGTTATGTGTATATTTATTGCGATACCGAATATTTTGAATAGTTTTATTGATCCCTTCATCAGACCTTCAGCACCTTCCTGATCTCCTTGTCATCCTTAACGGGGCCTATGATAGCCAGATTCATCGCATCGTCTTTGAGCATATCAGCGGACATGTGCATAATATCCTCAGGGCCTACTGCATCTATTTTTGCAAGTATACTCTTAACGCTGAAATCTTTTTCATTCGATATGACTTTTTCACCCATCCAGAGCATATGGCTCATCGTATCCTCAAGCGCAAATAAAAGCTGTCCTTTGTAATACTCTTTAGCCCGCCTCAATTCTTCCAACCCCACAGGCTCTTTCTTCATCCTATTAAGTTCGCGCAGCACTATCTCGAGCGCCTTAGCTAATTTCTTATTGTCGACCCCCGCGCTGACAACGAAAGCCCCGCAGTCATCGTAGCGTCTTATGCTGGAAGTTATTTCATAACAAAGCGCCATTTCGTCCCGGACTATATGAAATAACCGCGACGACATATTGGCGCCTAAGATTATATTTATAAGGCTCAGCACATGTTTATCCGGATGGAATCTGTCGACCGTGTGAAAACCCAACGCAACGTGGGTCTGCTCGGTATCTTTAGTTGTCAGACGCAGTTCGGGCTTCTTCTGCTCCAGAAGGACTTTCTGAAATTCCGAAACCGGCCCGGCTGAGACATCCTTGAAATATTTCCGTGAGAGCTTCACCATCTCTTTGTCATCGACTTTACCCGACGAAGCAACGATTATGTTTTTGGGATTATAGTATGCCTCTTTATATTTCGCCAGATCGCTTCTCGTTATAGATCTAACCGACTCGACAGTGCCTGCCAGCGGAAGCCCGAGCGGCTGACCGGGCCACATCATCTCAGCCAATATTTCGTGGACGTAATGCGAAGGCATATCTTTATACATATTGATCTCTTCAACTATCACATCCTTCTCTTTGATGATCTCGTCTTCATCCAGTTTAGGATGAAGCACCATATCGCTTAATATGTCTAGCCCCAGCTCCGCATCCTTCGAAAGAACTTTAACAAGATAACAGGTATGCTCTTCCGAGGTAAAACCATTAAAACTGCCGCCGCGGCCCTCTATCTCCTGTTTTATCGTCATCATATCGCGGTTCGCAGTGCCTTTAAACAGAAGATGTTCCAGCAGATGGCTTATGCCGTTATTTTTCGCCTCTTCAAATCTTCCACCAGCCCGGATCCATATACCTATTGAAACCGACTCCATATGATCCATAGGAAGAGTAACTACTTTTAAACCGTTTTCGATAGTTTCAATTTTATACATTTACTCCTAGCCTCTCTTTCGCGAATCTAAATAATTCTGCAATATTATCTGGGCGGCAATCTTATCTATCGCCAGCCTTCTCTTCCCACGACTGATATCAGCCTCTAATAACGCTTTCTCGGCCTGAACTGTGGTAAGGCGCTCATCCCAAGTTTTTACAGTTATGGCCGTAACCTTCGCCAGCTTATCGGCAAACTCCAGAACCTCTTTCGTCTTAGCACTATGCGTCCCGTTCATGCTGATAGGAAGCCCGACAACGATCTCGTTAACACCGTTATCTTCCGCCACCTTCTTTATCTTGGACATATCAGCATCGGGAGCGGTGCGATATATCGTATCGGCGCCCTGAGCAGTCAAAAAAAGCTCATCACTCATCGCCACACCTATCCTTTTCGTTCCAACATCCAGCGCCATTATCCTCATTTAATACGCACCACCTTCCCGCCCTTCATGTTAAATTTCCTGCCTTCACGCATCAGTATTTTTATCAGGCTCTCAAAACCGCCCAGATCGTGCCATTCATAACGTGCTTCTACACAATAAATGCTTCGGGCTTTTTCTATTACCGCATAATCGATAGATATATCGGGTGAAGCCCTGTATCCTTTTTCCATTTTACCTGAACCGACAATCGCATTATATATGCGGGGCTCCAATTTCTTAACTAAATCCAGCATTGTTTGCGCCTTAAAAATAAACGCGCCGGTATTCCACAGATATTGTCCGCTCTTTATATACTTCTCAGCCTTCGGCTTGTCAGGTTTTTCAACAAATTTCCCAACTTTTTTTATACCAACGCCCCCGCCCACGGTCTTTCCGCCAATTTTTATATATCCGAAATGGACTGACGGATATCTCGGCTTTACGCCCAGGACCACTATGGCACCGGGATTTGTTTTAACAAACTTCATGCCGCGTTGGACAGAATCAACAAATTTTTTCTTTTCGGTAATATATTGATCTGTCGGCAGAACAGCCATTGCCGCACCAGGCGCAATCTTTTCTACAGTAGCCGCAGCCAATGTTATAGCAGGCGCGGTATTGCGTGAAACAGGTTCAAGCAGAAGATTTTTTTCAGCAATCTTCGGGAAATCTTTCATCACCAGCTTCTTATGGGCTTTGTTCGCAACGACAATTATGCTGCTGTCGCCGGCAAAACAACGCACCCTGTCGAGCGTCCTGCGAAACATCGTTTTCCGGTCTTTGGTTATGGATAAAAATGCCTTCGGAAGAGCAGCCGTCGATAATGGCCTTAAGCGCTTCCCTTTCCCGCCGACCAGGACTACGGCATAAACTTTACTATTTCCCATGTATGGACCGCGCCAGCCCCTTTACCAGTTTCACGGTATTCTTCACCGTCCCGCCGCGTTCTGCACCCACCAGCCTGACTATAGCGCTTCCCACTATAACACCGTCTGCAACCTTTGCGATGGAGCGCGCCTGCTTTGCGTCCGATATCCCAAACCCTACAGCAACGGGCTTGTCGGTCATCGATTTGATCATTTTGACATTAGCCGCAACCTCAGGCGGAAGCTTTTTCCTTGCGCCTGTAACACCGGCAAGCGAAACATAATATATAAATCCTTTCGACTTTGCCGCAATCGCTTTTATTCTCGATCTGGGAGACGTCGGCGCTATAAGGAATATAGTGGCGACTCCGTTCTTTTTACCCAATGCGATCGCATCACCAGCTTCTTCTATAGACAGATCCGGGATTATGACACCGTCTACACCCGTATCGCGGCAGGTGTTAAAAAACTTATTCAGTCCGAACTGGAATACCGGATTGTAGTAAGTCATGAACACCAAAGGTATTTCCGTATTTCGCCTAAGCGTCTGCACCATAGCAAATATCTTCTTAAGGCTCGCTCCATGCATGAGCGCTCTCTGTGACGCCGCCTGTATCGTAGGCCCGTCGGCAACCGGATCGGAAAAAGGAATACCAAGTTCAATCATGTCAACTCCAGCACCCTCCAGCGCCAGGACCACCTTCCTAGTCATCGCAAGGTCAGGGTCACCGGCCGTTACATAAGCGATAAAAGCTTTTTTGCCTGCCATCTTCAGTTCTTTAAATCTTTTGTCGATCCTGTTCATTTTGCCTCATTTAGTATTATTGGGTAATTTATAAGAAGTTCTCCGTCGAGCAATACCTCAACCCAGTATTTCCCGGGATTCGGGAACACCAGATTATTAAATCTGGATATAAGCGTATGGTGCCTGTCGATATCTGCCAATTCAAAGGCCTGTTCATCTGTCTGGAATATAAGCGAATTATTCTTAGGGTTTACTATGCGTATCTTCTGCGCAAACGATCCCTGCCCCTTACACCATCTGTTCACGACAAATAAAATGGCATGTGTAGCGGGAAATTTTTTCGCATTTATAGCTTCGAAAAGCCCTATAAGTATAAATTTACCGTTATCTTCGCGTCTTACGTCATCGCAAAGAACCGAAAACTGCAGATTGGGTTTTATCTTCATACTAGAGCGCTCCCCTGACAATATCTATGTCCTTATCGCCGCGTCCGGAAATACAGACGATCATGGTTTTGCTTTTCGGTAATTTTTTCGCTATCCTCGTTGCGTAATACAACGCATGCGATGATTCAAGTGCCGGTATAATACCTTCTATCTCCGTCAACAAACTGAATCCCTCCAGAGCCTCTTTGTCGGTAACTGCAACATATTTTGCCCGGCCGGATTCCTTTAGATATGAATGCTCAGGACCCACCCCAGGATAATCAAGCCCAGCGGATATAGAGTGCGCTATCTTTATCTGCCCATCCTTGTCCTGCAGCAGGTAACTTTTTGCGCCATGGAGAACACCTACAGACCCTTTACATAAAGTCGCCGCATGCTTTTCGGTATTCACTCCAAGCCCCGCCGCCTCAACTCCGACCATCTTAACTTTATCATTTACAAAAGCATGGAACAGGCCCATAGCGTTAGAACCGCCGCCCACGCAAGCTACCAGATAATCGGGCAGCCTCTTCTCGCACGCAAGCACCTGGCGCCTGGCCTCTTTTCCTATTATTGACTGAAAATCCCTGACTATCATAGGATAGGGATGCGGCCCTGCCACAGTGCCGATAACATAATATGTATTGCGGACGCTTGCAACCCAGTCACGTATAGTTTCGTTCATCGCATCTTTCAATGTCTTTGAACCGCTCGAAACGGGTGTAACTTTAGCGCCGAGAAGTTTCATCTTAAATACATTCACCGACTGGCGCCTTATATCTTCTTCACCCATGAATATCTCGCACTCAAGACCGAAGAGAGCGGCAATAGTGGCGGTTGATACCCCGTGCTGCCCCGCACCCGTCTCAGCTATCACGCGCTTCTTGCCCATACGCCTGGCGAGAAGCACCTGTCCGAGCGTATTATTGATCTTATGCGCACCCGTGTGCAGAAGATCTTCTCTTTTCAGATATATCCTGGCACCACCCATCTTTTCGGTAAGTCTTTTTGCGAAATACAGCGGGGTCGGCCTTCCGGCATATTCTTTTAAATAATAATCATATTCTTTTTTAAACTTCTTATCGGCTTTGGCCTTCTTATACTCAGAGGAAAGCGCATACAGTTCCGACATGAGCGTCTCCGGCATAAACATGCCGCCAAAACCGTCAAAATATCCTTTTTTATCCGGTAACATTATTCAACCTTTCTTACGTTCTCAACAAACTTTTTCAGTTTCTTAGCGTCCTTTTTACCGGGCGCAGATTCGACACCGCTCGACACATCCACCGCAAACGGTGCGACTTCCTTTATAGCATACCTGACATTATCAGGATCGAGCCCGCCCGACAATATCACGGGTTTCAATAATTCGAAATCTTTAAGCATGGTCCAGTCAAACCTTTTACCGGTTCCGCCTATGCAGTCGCTCTGATAAGTATCAAAGAGGTAATAGTCGACATCGTAATCATTCACTTTTTTAAGGTCTGCTTTCGTTTTAAGCCTGAATGCTTTTATAACTTTATATTTCGGCTTAAAATAACTGCAGTACTCCGGGGTTTCATCTCCATGAAACTGCAGCGTATCCAGGAGCGTATCCTCCGCTATCCTGATAACATTCTCCCTGCTCTCGTTAACGAACACACCCACCTTTGCGACTTTAGCGGGAAGCTCATTTATGATATCCTCTACCTCGGGTGAACCTACATAACGCGTCGACTTATTGTAAAATACAAAACCAAGCATGTCGACGCCAAGCTCTGCGGCAGCCAACGCATCGACCTTATTCGTAATCCCGCATATCTTTATTTTTGTCATCAGAACCTCATCATCTCGCGCATCTTCGCGGCTATGTCGCTGGATTCCATAAAAGCCTCGCCTATAAGGACGGCATTCACGCCCAGCGACTTTAAGAACATTACGTCTTCGTATGTCCGTATCCCGCTCTCGGATACCCTTATTTTATTTTGAGGTATGAGCCTTATTAATTTTTGCGTAACAGCCAGATCGACCCTGAAGGTATGAAGGTCCCGGTTATTTATACCTATGATATTTCCGCCTGAGGCAAGCGCCTTCTCCACATCTTCCTCGTTATGTGTTTCCAGAAGCACGTCCAGCCCGAGCGATGAGGCGGTATTGTAAAGCCCCGTCATCTCGTTTGAAGACAACAGCTCCGCTATAAGAAGTATCGCATCCGCTCCAGCCAGCACCGATTCATATACCTGGTACTCATCTATGATAAAATCTTTTCTCAGTATGGGCAGAGAAACATTTTCTTTAACCTTTTTTATATACTCAAGCCTGCCCTCAAAGAACCTCTCGTCCGTAAGTACAGATATTGCGCTCGCGCCGTTCGCCTGATATGTCACACCTATCTTTATCGGGTTGAAATCGCCTCTCAGTATGCCTTTGGACGGAGACGCCTTCTTTATCTCGGCTATAAGATTTATATGGTGAGGGCGCGAAATATTCTTTTTAAAAGAACTCTTAACGCAGATATTTCTGGTTTCTTTTATAAGATCCTCTATAGGCTTAATGCGCTTAGCCTCTTCGATCTCACGCCGTTTTTCTTCTACTATCCGCGATATCATCATTTATTAGTTATCTCGATCAATCTGAGCAATTTGTCCATCGCAAGGCCGGCATCTATAGACGCGGCGGCCATTTTCACTCCCGATTTAAAATCTTTCGCCTGATGGCCGCTCACAAGCGCGGCGCTGGCATTCATCAAAACAACATCGCGCCGCGGGCCCTTTTCTCCTTTAAGTATGGATATGATTATACGGGCATTCTCCTCGGCACTGCCGCCCCCTATATCTTCAAGCCTGGCTTTTTTCAGTCCGAACTTTTCAGGAGCAATATAATAAGTACTTATTTTTCCTGCCTTAAGCTCACTGACGCGCGTTTTACCAGTAATAGTTATCTCGTCGAGGGTATCCATCCCGCAGACTACAAACGCCCGCCTCGTTCCAAGCCGCTTCAGGACATTGGCCATGATTTCAGTAAGCTTAGCATCGTAGACACCGAGAACCTGGCTCGTTGCATTTGCAGGATTTGAAAGCGGACCTAAAATATTAAATATAGTCCTTATACCTATCTCTCTTCTGGGCTCAATAGCAAACTTCATCGCGTTATGAAATAACGGGGCATATAAAAATCCTATCCCTATCTCACGCATGCATCGCTGGACCACATCAGGCCCGACATCGACCTTTACGCCAAGCGCCTCCAGCACGTCAGCCGAACCGCAGGCACTGGTAGCAGCCCTGTTGCCGTGTTTAGCAACTTTAAGCCCGCAGCCCGCAACTACGAAAGCCACCGTCGTCGATATATTAAATGTATTTGTCCCGCTTCCACCCGTCCCACAGGTGTCTACTATAGTCTCCTGATCGATATTTATGTCATCCCTGTCTATGCCGACCGAGCCCTTTGCGCCGCTTATATGGATAGACTTTTCACGCATAACTTTTGCCGCACCCGTTATCTCGTCAACCGTCTCACCCTTCATCCTGAGAGCCGTCACGAAAGCGCCTATCTGCGCAGGAGTTGCCCCGCCGGACATTATCTCACCGAACACTTCGCGCATTTCGCTCTCCGATAAGTCTATGCGCCTGACAACCTTATCTATCGCTTCCTTTATCATCTAGAGCTCCAGAAAATTCTTTAGCAGCTTCTTACCTTCTACAGTCAATATCGACTCGGGATGGAACTGGACACCGTAAATAGGATACTCCTTGTGCTCCAGCCCCATGATCTCTTTTGCCTCTGTCTCGGCCGTTATCTTTAAACATTTGGGGAAACTTTTACGCTCAACCAATAACGAGTGGTATCTCGTAGCATCGAATGGACTTTTAATCCCTTTAAATATACCTTTGCCGTTATGATATATCTTTGAGGTCTTTCCATGCATAAGATTTTTTGCACCGACGATACGTCCGCCAAACACCTCGCCTATTGCCTGATGCCCGAGACACACACCGAGTATCGGCGTCGTCTTACTAAACTGCCTTATGACCTCTTCGGAAATACCTGCATTTCTAGGTTCGCCAGGGCCGGGCGATATAAGTATCCTCCCGGGTTTCATTTTTTTTATCTGAGATATCGTTATTTTGTCATTCCTGAAAACTTTCAGATCCGCGCCCAACTCGCCCAGATACTGCACAAGGTTATACGTGAATGAGTCGTAATTATCAATAACCAGGATCATTCTATCCCCCGCTCTGCCATTTCTATAGCCTTAACCAGCGCCTTAGCTTTATTCATAGTTTCTTCATATTCAAGAGCCGGAACAGAATCTGCTACAAGTCCGCCTCCGGCCTGTATGTATGCCGTCTTGTCCTTTATCAGAACCGTTCGTATGGTTATGCAGCAATCCATATTGCCCGAGAAGCTGAAATAGCCGACGCTTCCGGCATAAGTCTTGCGCTTTCTGTTTTCCAGCTCGTCGATTATCTCCATAGCGCGGACTTTCGGAGCACCGCTCACAGTGCCCGCAGGAAAAGTCGCCCGCACAACATCAAAAATATCCTTACCTCTGCTCAGCTTCCCGGAAACATCACTTACTATATGCATAACGTGAGAATACTTCTCAATAGTCATAAGCTCCGTAACTTTTACAGTTTTAAAATCGCAGACGCGCCCAACATCATTGCGTCCGAGATCGACCAGCATTATATGTTCGGCGCGTTCTTTCGGATCGGCAAGCAGGTTCTTTATCAGTTTCTCGTCTTCTTCGTCCGATTTGCCGCGGCGCCTCGTTCCCGCGATAGGCCTTAACTCAACTTTGCCATCCTCGCACCGGACCATAACTTCCGGCGATGAACCAACCAGCGAAAAATCACCCAGCTTCAGATAGTACATGTAAGGCGACGGATTTATCGAGCGCAGCGCCCTGTATATCTGAAACGGATGGCTCCTAACAGGCGTCTGGAGCCTCTGTGACGGCACAACCTGGATAATGTCACCGGCCCTTATATACTTTTTTGCTTTATTTACTGCGGCCTCATATTCCTTCTTCGTAAAATTCGATTTAAATTTCAATTTACCGGTTCTGCCGCCGGAAAGCCTGTATTCTTTTTTTGACGACGCTGACTTCAGGTCCTTAACGATCCTGTCAATTTTCCTGACAGCTTCGTCATATGCCTTGGAAGGGCTGCCTTTGATGTGCGCGTTCGACACAACCTTTATCTTGTGGTCAACATGATCAAATATAAGAATGGTGTCGGTCATCATAAATACAGAGTCAGGTATATTCAGGTCGTCAGGATTCTTATCCGGCAGATCCTCCATGAACCTGACCATGTCATATCCCATAAATCCCACAAACCCGCCGTAAAATCGCGGCAAGCCCGGCGTATTCACGACCTTATATTGGTTCAGAAGTTTCCTAAGCTCATCTATTGGATCCTTGACAATACAGCTGCTGGCTTTCCCGCCTTCCTGAATAGTAACCTTATTGCCGCGGCTGGAAAATATGAGCGCAGGTTCAGAGCCAAGAAAAGAATACCGCGCTATCCTCTCTCCGCCTTCGACCGACTCAAGTAAAAACGAATATTGACCATGGTCAATTTTTGTATAACAGGATAGCGGCGTCTCAAAGTCGGCCATAATCTCCGCGTATACGGGCACCAGATTACCTTTTTTCGCCAGCGCTATAAATTCTTTTTTATTAGGATGATACATTGTTAATCGCTCTACTTTTTATATACTTCGTCCGGATCAAATAAACGCTCGCCCACAACTTCGAACGTCCCGTCTTTTTTAAGCCTTCTGAAATAACAGGTAAAATATCCGGTGTGACACGCCGCGCGCTCCTGGTCCACTATGAACAGGATGGAGTTACCCTCACAGTCTATGCTTACGCTCTTCACTTTCTGTATGCACCCGCTCGTCTCGCCCTTCAGCATAAGCCGCCCCTTAGAGCGCCTGAACACATAAACCTTACCCTCTTCAAGGGTCTTGAGGAGCGCGTCCTGATTCATGTAGCACAAAGTGAGCACTTCTTTGGTTTTTTCATCCTGAATTATCGTCGGTATCAAACCTTTTTCGTTAAACTTTAACGCACTTAAAAACTTTTCCATTATCTTTCTCTCCTATTATTCTAAAATATTAAATCCTGACCGCCACTTTCCGTTTCGCCAGATAATCCTTTACCTGACGGACAGAATATTCCCGGAAGTGAAATATCGACGCAGCTAAAACAGCGTCAGCCTTCCCGTCCGTCAACGCCTCGTAAAGATGTTCGACATTGCCGGCACCGCCCGAAGCTATCACCGGAATACTTACCTCTGCGCTGATGCGGCTGGTCAGAGGTATATCATATCCTTCCTTCGTTCCGTCGTAATCCATGCTCGTAAGAAGGATCTCTCCCGCTCCCAGACGTTCCATCTTTTTCGCCCACTCGACCGCATCGATCCCGGTAGGCGTCCTGCCTCCGTTAATAAAAACTTCCCATTCGGCTTTAGAACGCGTCTTGGTTTTACATCTGGCGTCTATCGCAACCACGATGCACTGACTTCCAAATCTCGACGATGCTTTCTTTATGAAATCCGGGTCTTTCACAGCCGACGTATTTATAGAAACTTTATCGCATCCGGCATTGAGAAGATCTCTTATATCCTCTATTGTCCCGATACCACCGCCCACAGTGAACGGCAGAAATACGCTCTCTGCCACTTTTCTGGCAAGATCGAGCGTGGTCTTGCGCCTCTCATGGCTGGCAGTTATATCGAGAAAAACCAGCTCGTCAGCACCCTCTTTGTCATAATACTTCGCGTTCTCTACGGCATCGCCGGCGTCACGCAGATTTATAAAATTTATACCCTTTACGACCCTACCGTCCTTTATGTCAAGACATGGGATTATTCTTTTTGTGAGCATATATCAATAGCTTCCTTCAGGTCTATCCTGCCTTCATACAGCGCTTTGCCGATTATCATTCCGCTCAGGCCGTCCCTGGCCAGCAATTTCAGCTTCTTCACATCCTCGATCGTGGTCACTCCACCGGCTGCCACTATATCAGCATCGGAAATCGCAAGAAGCTCTCTTAAGCTCCTGATGTTCGGCCCCTCGAGCATTCCATCCCGTGAAATATCGGTATAATTGATCGTCTTTATTCCAAACATCCCGGCTTCCCGGACAAGATCCGACGCTTTAATATCCGTCTTCTCGACCCAGCCTTTAGTATGGACAAATCCGTCTTTTGCGTCTATGCTTATAACAACCATTTCGCGAAAATCGCTCTTGGAAATGTCTGTTAAAAATTTCTTATCAAGAGCCTTAGTCCCGATACAGACCTTTTGAATTCCTGCGTCCAGGACCCTCTTTATAGTTTCGATATCTCTTATACCGCCGCCCAGTTCTATCCTGGGTTTAACGGCGCTGACGATCTCGCTGACTATCTTCAGGTTTTTAAGCTCACCTTCGAGCGCGCCGTCCAGATCTACAATGTGTATCAGATCCACATCAAAGCCCGCCCACTTTTCTGCCATTTCCACGGGCGAGTCGGAGTAGATCGTCTCTTTATCGGCCAACCCCTGGGTGAGCCTGACCACTTTTCCGCCTTTAATATCGACCGCCGGTATAATCCTCATCATATCCCCACAAAATTTTTCAATATTTTAAGCCCGATCTCCTGGCTTTTTTCCGGATGAAATTGAAATCCGTAAACATTATCTTTACAGATGCCCGAAACGAAATCAAACCCATAATCTGTCGTAGTCAATGTCACACTCTTATCTTTAGGTTCAACGTAATACGAGTGGACAAAATACATATAGGAACCGTCCGGCACACCTTTTAATATTCCCGCCCCCAGATTGCTTTTTTTTGAAGTTATATTATTCCAGCCCATATGGGGCACTTTGAGAACATTTCCTTTAAATTTGAATCTCTTCGATTCGCCCTCTAAAACGCATAATCCTTTAACGCCCGGATCTTCCTCGCTATCCTCAAATAAAAGCTGAAGCCCCAGACAAAGTCCGAGGAACGGCTTGCCTTCGCCTATAGCGTCTTTAATGGGCTCGACGAGCTTTAATCGCTTAAGTTCTTCCATGGCCTCGCCGAATGCGCCGACACCCGGAAAAACGATCTTATCGCACTTACTGATATCTTTCGGGTCTGACGTCACTTTCGTCTTTCCGCCAACGACCTCAAGCGCTTTCTGGACGCTGCGCAAATTTCCCATTCCGTAATCTATCACTGCTATCATAAAAAACCCTTACTTAATCTATTGTCCCTTTTGTAGATGGCACACCTTTTCGGCGGACGTCTATCTGAGTAGCTTCATCAAGTGCGATACCCAGAGCTTTAAACGAAGCTTCAAGCACATGGTGTGTATCCTCTCCGGAATATATCTCTATGTGTAAATTTATGTTTGCACTCTTGGCAAATGTATCGAGAAAATCTTTTCCCTCTTCTATGTTATATCCTTCGGACGGAAACGTATTCCCATACGGCGGCATCTTCCATAGGAAAGCATATCTTCCGCCTATATCTATCATCACTTTCGCCGCAGCAAGATCCATCGGCACTTCTTTAGAGCCATAACGTTTAATACCTTTGCAATCACCAAGAGCCTCTTTAAAAGCTTTACCAAGACAGATAGCAACATCCTCATTAGTATGATGAGAGTCTACCTTCAGGTCGCCCTTAGCTTTGATCGTAAGGTCAAATAATCCGTGAAAAGCAAACAACGTTAGCATATGGTCCAGAAACCCTATACCTGTATCGATATCGGTCTTGCCGGTTCCATCAATCAATAGCTTGCCGGATATATCGGTTTCCGTAGTCTTACGTTTTATTACCGCACTGCGTGTTTTCTTAGCCATTCCTCTGCTCCTATTTTCATATCTTAGCGTTATTCAAATCTCTTTTTAACCGAATCCAAATGTTTCGTCAGTCTCTCTATGCCTGCTACTTTCTCCAGCGGTTCACGTATCTTTTCAAGAGCTTTCTTCGTATATGAAATTATATGCGAACTCTTATAGAAGTCCGATACGCCAAGCCCCGAAAAAAATCTGGCGCTGCCGCCTGTCGGCAGAACGTGACTCGGACCTGCTACGTAATCGCCGACCGCAACAGGCGTATACGGCCCTAAGAATATTGCCCCGGCATGCATTATGCGTCTGGCAACTTTTTTAGGATTATTTGTCAATATCTGCAAATGCTCCGGCGCAAGCATATTAGCGACATCCGCTGCTTCATCCATATTCTTTACGAGGACTATATAGCCGGGGATGTTTTCTTTCTTTATTGCCTGAGCCACTTTTCTGGAATTCGTTATGAGTATCGACAATCCCATGAAATGTTCAGCCTGGGCCTCAAGGTCCGCCCGTATAAAATTGATATTAGACTGCTGGTTAGCTATTATAACAACCTCAGTCGGGCCTGCCAGCATATCGATATCGCAGTATCCAAACACCTGGCGCTTGGCTTCGGTAACATAAGCATTTCCTGGCCCAACTATCTTATCGACTTTAGGAACGCTCTTTGTCCCGAACGCAAGCGATGCTATAGCCTGCGCACCGCCTATTTTATATATCTCATCGACCTTGAGCAGGTCGGCAACTACAAGTATGTGCGGATCGACCGACTTGTATTGGTTTGGAGGAGTCACCAGCACTATCTTCTTCACGCCTGCCATTTTAGCAGGGATCACCGTCATGTAAACGCTCGATACGAGCGGAACCGTACCGCTCGGGACATACACGCCTACGCGTTCCAGAGGCATAACCTGCTCACCTAGAAGCACGCCATCCTCGTCTTTGATCTTCCACGATCTCTTAAGCTGTTTTTTATAAAATTTCTGGACATTTTCAAGGATCACTTTAAGAGTAGAAACGAACTCCGGCTTTATATCCTGATAAGCACCCGACATCTCGCACTCTGAAACCCTGAGGTCTTTGGCAGATAACTTAACCCCGTCAAATTTTTTAGTATATTTTATAACGGCATCGTCCCCGGAGAGCTTCACGTTATCTATGATATTTCTCACGCTTTCCGTAACACGCTTATTGCGCCCGGAATTCCGTTCGCAAAGCTTCTTAAAACTATTACTGCCAACCCTGACGAGTTTCATAACTTTCTCCTGTGCTTATTTTATTTTCTTTGCAATTATCTCGGTCATACTCTTTAACGCACCATCCAGCTTCTCGGGATCTTTACCGCCGCCCTGGGCAAATAAAGGCTTACCGCCGCCTGAGCCTCCCAGAAGCACCGCAAACTCTTTCGCCAGATCGCCGGCGCTTAAACCTTTCTTGTTTAAATTTTCCGTGATCGAAACTACAAACGAAACTTTATCCTCGCCCTTCGTGGCAAGAACTATAACCGCAAGGTTCTCTTTTGTTTTTATCCTATCGCTCAAAGCTCTCAAACCTTCGGGATTCATATCTTCCAGCATTTCCGTGATGATCTTAACGCCACCGGCGTTCCGGGCTTTAGCCAGGAGCTCGTCTATACCGGAGGCTGCCTTATTCAGGCGCTCGAGATTTGCCTTCTTTTCCTCTTCTCTGTGCGCTTCCGATTCGGCCTTCTTCTTTGCTTCTTCAGATCTTTTTATCATCCATGCTTCGGCAGCCTTACCTGTAACAGCCTCTATGCGCCGGATGCCTGAAGCGCTCGAGCTCTCACTCGTTATTTTAAACAGCCCTATCTCTTTTGTATTATCAACGTGCGTCCCGCCGCAAAGTTCTTTCGACACATCTTTTACCGAAATAACACGCACTTTATCTTCATACTTTTCGCCGAAGAGCGCCATAGCCCCTTCCCGTCTTGCCGATTCGAGATCCTCGATCTTTTTATGAACGCTTATGGCAGATCGCACCCATTCCGTTACAAGATCCTCAACACGCGATATCTCGCGCTCTTCCATCTTTTTCATATGCGTAAAGTCAAACCTCAAATGCTCGCTATCCACAAGCGAACCGGTCTGATGAACATGCTCGCCCAGCACTTTTCTTAAAGCCGCCTGCAGAAGATGTGTGGCGGTATGGTTGGCAGCGACTTTCTTTCGCACCTCTTCATAGACCGACACCTTGGCAGTTTCACCTTTTACGATATTACCGCGCAAAATCTTACCTATATGCACTATGGTGCTGCCGATCTTCTTAGCATCCTCGACTTCCATAGCACCAGACGGTGTTTCGATCTTTCCCCAGTCGCCCACCTGCCCGCCCGATTCTCCGTAGAAAGGCGTTCTGTCCAGTATGACCTCACCCTCATCCAGAACCGCAACGACCCTGGCTTCGGCATGCGCCTTTTCATATCCTAAAAATTCAGTCTTAAGCCCGAGAGCCTCGACCCTTTTTGCGAATGTTTCAGAGAATATCTCACCTTTGATCTTGGTCTTCGCCCGCGACTTCTGGCGCTGATTCTCCAGAAGCTCCTCAAACGCATCTTTGTCTATTTTTAGATTAAATTTTTCCGCGATGTCTTCGAGCATATCGTAAGGCATCCCGTAAGTATCATAAAAATTGAAAGCACTTTCGGCAAGTTTCGCCTCAGTTTTATCTTTACCGATCTTCCTGAAAGCCTCTTCAACCTTCGGCAGCTGCGTCTCTATGACTGAGAAGAACCCTTCCTCCTCACGCTTAATAACCTGTGCAATATCATAGCACCTCTCACTGATCTGCGGATAAGCACTGCCCATAACTTCACTGACCGTATTTACGAGTTTATATAAAAACGTCTCTTTTATGCCGATATCCTGCCCATGCACCATTGCGCGTCTGATAAGCTTGCGCACAACATAACCGCGCTCTTCATTAGACGGCATTACTCCATCTGCAATGCAAAACGTCACCGCCCGGATATGGTCCGCGATGGCCTTAACCTTTGCGTACGAGTTACGTCCTTCATCACGCGACCGCACCTCAGCGATCTTTTCTATCTCGTTTACCAGCGGCACAAATATATCTATTTCAAAATTAGTCTTCACTCCCTGCAGAACCGAAGCAAGCCGCTCCAGCCCCATACCGGTATCTATATTCTTTGCCGGCAAAGGCTTCAAGCTCCCGTCCGGCTGGCGATCAAACTGCGTAAATACCATGTTCCATACCTCGACAAACCTTCCGCAGTTACAGGCAGGTGTACAGTCAGTTTTCCTGCACCCTACATCCTTGCCGTAATCATAGAACACTTCCGAACACGGCCCGCATGGCCCATTAGGCCCTTTACTTGGAGCTTCGGAAGGCCAGAAATTATCTTTCTCCCCAAATTTCATTATCTTGTGCTCGGGGATCTTTATAATATCCCGCCATATAAAATAAGCTTCTTCGTCATCTTTATAAACCGATGCCCACAATCTCTCAGGATCGATCTTCAGGACTTTTGTAAAATATTCCCAGGACCATTGGATAGCTTCTTTTTTGAAATAGTCACCGAAAGAGAAATTGCCCAGCATCTCAAAAAATGTGTGATGACCGGTAGTCTTTCCGACATTGTCGAGATCGCCCGTACGCAGGCATTTCTGACTCGACGTTGCACGGCGGTAAGTAACATTGCGGCCCATAAATTTCTCTTTAAACTGGTTCATTCCCGCACCGGTAAATAAAAGCGTCGGGTCATCTTTGGGCACAAGCGAATCGCTCGGCACTATTGTATGGCCTTTTGATTTAAAAAACTCCAGATAACTTTTTCTTATTTCGTCAGTTTTCATTGGTTATATTCTCTATTATTTTTCGCACCGTATCATATTTGAAACCGCGGCGCAGTAAAAAATCGTAAACACGCTTGAGCGCCTTACGACGGTCCAGCTTCTTCAGGCGCTCAAACTGTTCACGCGCCATGTTTAAAGCTACATCGTATTCGTCATATTCTTCGGCCTTCTTCGCCAGGACGTCTTCGATTATCGCCTCGGCCACACCTTTATGCTTGAGCTCGTGCCGCAGGACGACATCCCCGACTGGGTTTAAATGCATCCTGCTTTCGATCCATAGCTTCGCAAATCGCGCGTCATCGATCTCGCCTATTTTACGCAAAGATTCGACGACAAAATCTATGATTTCACCGCCGTAACCTTTTATCTTAAGGCGGTCGCGTATTTCAAATTCACTTCTCGGACGCTGGCGCAGCAGCGCATAAGCATTATTCTTCGCCCTGGCTTTTATCTTGTCGAGATCCAAATTACTTAAGCGCTTTTTCGAGCACTTCCTTTTCGATCTTGGCCATTACTTTGGGATTCTCTTTCAGGAAGACCCGGGCATTCTCTTTTCCCTGTCCCAGCTTGTCTTCGCCGTAAATAACCCATGCGCCGCTCTTCTGAGTAATGCCGTAGGTCTCCGCCATATCGAGCACGCTTCCCGATTTCGATATTCCTTCGTCGAACATTATGTCAAATTCTGCTTTTCTAAACGGCGGCGCTACCTTATTCTTAACTATCGATGCCCTGACACGATTACCAACGGCCTCTTCACCTTTTTTAAGTGACGCAATGCGGCGGAGGTCTATCCTCACCGATGCATAAAATTTTAACGCCCTGCCGCCCGGAGTCGTCTCGGGATTGCCAAACATCACACCTATCTTTTCACGCACCTGGTTAATGAAAATAACACATGTCTTTGATTTTGAAATTGCACCCGAAAGTTTTCTCAAAGCATGGCTCATCAGCCTTGCCTGCAGCCCCATATGAGACTGCCCGATCTCACCCTCTATCTCCGCCTTTGGAGTAAGCGCAGCGACTGAATCTATTACGAGCACATCGATAGCGCCCGACTTCACAAGAGTCTCAGCGATCTCAAGAGCCTGTTCGCCCGTATCCGGCTGAGACATCAGAAGGTTGTCGAGATTCACGCCTATCACCTTTGCATACCCCGGATCGAAAGCGTGTTCAGCGTCTATGAACGCAGCCTGTCCTCCCAGCTTTTGGGCATTTGCAATTATGCTCAGAGTAAGCGTAGTTTTTCCGCTCGACTCAGGCCCGAATATTTCAATGACCCTCCCGCGCGGCACCCCGCCCACACCCAACGCTATGTCAATAGCTGCCGAACCGGTTGAAATGGCCGGCACGTCGAGTTTGAAATCCTGACCCAGCTTCATTATAGAGCCTTTACCAAACTGTTTTTCTATATGCTCAAGCGCCAGATCGAGAGCTTTCGTCTTCTGTTCAGTTGTTTTTGCTTTAAGCTCCGCGGCTTCGTCCTTATCCATTTTAACATCCTCTTTTTCTTTAGCTTTTACCTTTACCATTGCGCCTTCTCCTTATGTGGTTTTCATCAATTTATATCATTATTATCTTATTTGGAGCATATATTATACATTTTTCACCTCCTTCATGTAAAGTCAATTTGTGCTTCCGTTATCCTCCCATATATAAAGACGTAAAAACCGCCTATTTTGTTGCAAAATATTTTACAATTTTTGCGGATGTGGTATAATTTGAACATATGAACGTTGAAATTATCTCAATAGGAACCGAACTTTTACTCGGAAATATAGCCAACACAAACACCGTATTCCTCTCTCAAAAACTCGCTGAATCAGGCATCGACGTATACTATACCTCAGTAGTCGGCGACAACATCACACGCCTTAATGAATCACTGAAACGGGCACTTTTACGATCAGATGTCGTGATAACCACCGGCGGATTGGGCCCGACAGTAGACGACATAACCACTCAGACAATATCCAAGCTCATCAGCAAAAGACTGGTCTTAAACACAAGGATCCTTAAAGATCTTGAAAATTATTTCAGAATGCGGGGAATGAAAGTCCTCACTTCCAGCGTCAGGCAGGCCTATATACCTGAAGGCGTGCGCCACATACGCAATAAAGTCGGAATCGCTCCGGGGCTTATCGTAAGATATAAAGGCAAGATAATAGTCTGCCTGCCCGGACCGCCCAGAGAATTGCAGCCAATGTTTGAAGAGAAGGTCATCCCCTACCTGCAGAAGAGAAACCCCAAACGCAAGTGGATACTAAGATCTCAGACCATAAAACTAACCGGCATACCGGAGTCCGTGGTAAATAAGTCTATAAAAAGGATCTTAAATCTAAGGCCGCCGACAACCGTCGGCATATATTGTAAACTTGGTGAAGTAGATCTAAGGATCGTAACCAAGGCCAGGGATGAAAAAACGGCGGCGGCATCCATCATGAAAGTAAAGAAAAAGATCCGCGAAAGACTGAAAGATTTTATATTCGGCTATGGTAATAGCACTCTGGAAGGGATCGTCGGCAGGCGCCTCGATGGACTAAAAAAGACTATAGCTATAGCAGAGTCCTGCACAGGCGGCCTTTTGGCAAGCCGCATTACAGACGTAGCAGGAAGCTCCCGCTATTTTGCCATGGGTATCGTGGCATATTCCAACGCCGCCAAAGAGAACATACTTGGAGTTTCCAGCCAGACGATCGAAAAGTACGGAGCAGTCTCACCAGACTGTGCGCTCGAAATGGCACAAAGGATCAGGCTGCTTGCCGGCAGCGATATAGGTGTCGGCATGACAGGTATAGCGGGCCCTACCGGCGGCACAATAATGAAACCTGTCGGTCTCGTTTACATATCCGTAGTTTTTGATTCCAGGCGGCTCATAAGAGAGTTTCGATTTAAAGGCTCCCGTGAAGAGATAAAGTTCCAGGCTTCGCAGGCAGCACTGGACTTGCTCAGAAAAACCATTAGGTAGCACATCTTTAAGGGTGCGCTACATTTGTGGACAACTTTTATGCGCACATTCATCGCTATAGAACTATCCGACGAGATCAAAACAGCGCTTGCCCAGACGCAATCTCACCTCAAATATTCCAATGCGGATGTCAAATGGGTCGATAAAGACAATATCCATCTTACTTTAAAATTTTTAGGTGAGATCGATGAAGCAAAATGCATGCACATCAAGTCTATTCTCGACGATATAGCAAGATCAGTGAAACCATTTGAAATTTCCCTGAAAGATACAGGCGCGTTCCCTGACATGGATCATCCGCGCGTAGTCTGGGTCGGTCTTGACAAAGGTGCTGTAGAATCAACTGAACTCGCGGCTAAGATCGATGAGGAATTATCTAAAATAAGATTCGATAAAGAACTTCGCCCATTCGCCGCGCATTTGACAATTGGCCGCGTTCGTTCACCAAAAAATAAACAGGCGCTGAAAGAAAAGGCCGCAAATTACATTCCACAATTTACAAACCCTCAGCTAATTTCATCCATCATCCTTTTCAAAAGCCAGCTAACGCCCACCGGCTCTATCTACACCAAGCTCCACGAAGCGAAGTTCTAAACCTGACATGTTAACCCCGGGGTTAACACGCCTTTAAGTGTGAAATCCTATTTGCCGCTTCGGTTGTTCGGGCGGCGGCTCCATCAGCTGGCGGATAGCTTCAAATATTAATCCTATATCCGCATCATGCTTATCTATTTTTCTCTCAAGCTCAGCCAGTTTATGCGCAAGCTCTTTATGGGTGGAAATAACTTCACGTAATCTCATGAATGTTTTGATAATACCTATGTTAATTTTTATCGCTTTTTCGCTATTTAAAACGCTCGAAAGCATCGCTACTCCATGCTCTGTAAAAGCATATGGCATAACATATGAATGCTTCATACTTTTGAACTGGTGCCAAATTGGCACCAGTTCATCCATCTCTTTTCTGGTTAACTGAAACATAAATTCCTTAGGAAATCTGTGAATATTACGCTTAACCTGTCGGTTAAGATGTTTAGTTTTTACCCCATACAATTCTGCTAAATCCCTATCCATCATCACTTTAAATCCTCTTATCAGGAATATCCGCTTCTCATTTCTATCCAAGGTCGCATTTTGCGACCTTGAACTTGATGTTCCATATTGGAACATCAAAAACCCTCCCATATATAAAGACGGGAAAAGTGGCCATTTTGTTGCATCGAAAATTTAAAAAAAATGCCCGGGGCGGAATAAGGGTCGCCTAACTCGGGGGAAGGCTTCCCTTAGTCCCGTTTACCCGGGCATAAATATGTCCTATGTTACGCCGCCATCAGCAGATTTTCCATCATAGCTTTGTAACGTTCAAGCATCTCCGGATCAATTTCCACGATCGGTTTAAATTTCAGCGCCACGCGCATAGCTAAAAGCGCGGAGTCGATCAGTATGCTGTCGTCTATGGTCATCCGTTTAAATATAAGATTCATATTCATTCTTATCTTTGAGGCGTCCTTATCCATCATAGATTTAACCAAAGCAAGCACTCCTTCGAGATAAAGATAATTTGATCCCCTCAGATCGTCTATAACAAGAATGGTGGCTTTAAGCTTTTCCCTGTCCCGTTCGCTTATCCCGCGCACTCTGCATAGCTGATCGAACCTGCTGCGCGTTATCACGCACCCTGTTTTTCTTTCGGCATCTTCTCTCACTGCATTTTTATCTGTTATGATCGGCTGCATATCCTCAAAAGACATGATCTTTATCACTTTATGCTTATACAATACCCTATTTAGATTATCCATATCAGAGTCATCGAAGAGCTCGTCCAGCAAAAGTATCTGCGCATCATCCGGCAGAGGATTAGCCGCAAGCGCTTCTCTGAGCCGGACATCTGCCTTGCCTATCATGTCGCGTATAGCATCGGCTCCGCTATTAAGAACCGCCGTAACTTTTGTGCCGTCGATATCGCCTATATCATCGCCCGGCAGCTTCGCGACTCCGGTCACAGCAGGCGTTGTATATGTCTCAGCCACGACTGGCATGCCTGAGACTGTGGCCATCGGCACCGCCACCTCCGGCGGCTGCGACAGTTTTTCAGCTCCAACAGTACCAGTAGTCGGCTGGCTTGCCCCATCGCCCGAATTTTCCACCCCGGCGTGGAAACTCGCCCCGGCGGCGCTTTCTGGAGTAGCGCCTTTTGCATCTGTAGCCGAAGATAGTTTTGCCGTATCAGGCAAACTACTGGCTGAGCGCAGCAAGCTGCCGATCCACGGATCCCTGACATTTAAACTCGGATATTGTTCTCTAACCTTCTCTTCGGGCATAGAAATAAGTTTATCTCCGTCAATGACCCCAAAAACAATTTTACCATCTCGCAGAACGGCCGCCATAATATGCGTAGATGTATGCACAACATTTGTGCCGGTATCTATCATCCCGAGCACTTCCCCGGATGAATTGGCTTTACCCTGTTTTACAATAACTCTCTCAGGATATTTGAGTATCGGCACATCGCCGATTTCATAACTTGGTGCAGTTTGCACCTCAGCCGACTGAACTGCAACCAAAAACTTTTTCTTAATATCATCATTAGTTAACTGATTGCTTATATCTATTCTTTCCCTCGCTCTCCATTTATAAGGTGTTGACAAAGTTATATGCGCTATCAATTTCCCGAGAGCTTCCTCGCTGCCCTTATCAGCTTCTCGTATCCACCTCTCCCGTTCGTTCACATCTGCCATCCCACCCAATGCCGGCTTATAAAGATTTGCGTCCAGCGCAGTCTCGCTGGAGGACGAGTACTGCAACGCATCCCCATAGCTACCTTCAAGTTCACCAAGAATAGTTTCAGATTCCGAGTCGGAAGTATTTACACTATTTTCTATTTCTTTGCGCGGAAAGATCCAGATACCATTTTGAGTTGCTTCGCTCACGGTAAATTTTTCTTCCCAGCTACGCAGTCTTTTCACGCCAACATATACTTCTATCTGATCTTTATATTCACTAAAGACATTTTTTACACCGGAGGATATCAAGCATGACTCAAAATCTATCAAGCCGTAAGGCGAGGATGGGCAATGAAATACCAAAAACGGCGTCTTGGATATCTTGCCCCACATGCAGAAAGGAGTATTCATTACTATACCCCCTTTTTTTGACGCGTCAAAATTTCCATCAAATGTATCTTCTTTTAAAATGAAAGCTCCGCCATCAACAGCCAGATATTGGTACTTTTCATAAAACTTTCTCAGGCGCTCAAGCAGCTGAATTTCTGCATCCACATCCCCAATCCTCTGCAATGCGGAAATTGCCCAATATCTGATCTTGCGATATTTTTTAGGCGGATCAGATCGATCCATCATCATAGTCCCTAGCGCTTCTTCTAATGACGGTATAGCGTTTTTCCCAATGGAAACCAAGCCATCAATCCACACACTCAGAGGATAGCTTTCTTTTCCGGGTTCTTCCGTAGCTGATATTATTTCTTTAACAATCCTATCCGCAGCATCCCGACTAGCTCCTTTAAGCTGCTCAACAGCATCTTGCTGCTCATCATAGTTATCCGTAAACAATACCTTTATTGGATCTTCAAAAATAACTTTAACCCTCTCTCGAGGCTTGACAGCATCTAAAAACCACTCCTCTAGATCATCGCGAATATGACCATAACCCTTATTATTTTTACTTAAAAAATATACAGCTGCACCCGCGGCAATTGCAGCAGCAGCTGTTACCGCCAAGGCCGATCCAGTTCTAGACTGATCCGATGCGCATCCTGAAAGCGTAGCAAGTAATCCAGCGCTTATCAAAAACTGCATCGCACTTGCCGAGATCACGCCTTTATCATCAGTCGCGGGGCTTCGCTCTGCCCGGGTTGTCTCATCAATAATCGGGGTGGCACTTTCCGGAATAGCGCCTTTTACATCTGCACTTGCCGCACCTATTGCCACATCGCTCTCAGTTTCCACCCCGGGGTGGAAATTCGCCACTACACTTTCCGTCTTCGCCGCACTGTGCACATTTTGAACCTCCGTGGCCGGCTTTCCAGATAGATCGGTCTTCATCCCTTTCGAGCTGACTAAAATAAATTCTTCGGGATTAATAGGCACTGCCGCTGATGAGAATATGGAAAAGAAGCTATCCAAAGAACCAAGGTGTTCGTGGTCAAGCCCGACGCGAGCAGCTATCTTATCAAGAGTTTCAAAATCAACATTATGAGTAATGTCAATTCCCGGGGTCAATAATGGCAGCTTCGGATTTTCGGTAAGATTCCATACGGATTCTTTGTGTTCGGAACTGTATCTTGTTGCGGTTTTTCCAAACCCGTAATCTGATGTTACAACAAAGCCTCTTTTCAGACTTCTACTCACTTCTCTCATCCACGGTAAAAGACGCAGATTGACCGCAAACTCTTTACCTTCGGGAGGCAATGTACCCACAAGCTCAAAATACTTGCTTATTTCATCCGTCGAAATATCGCCGCACTCCTCTTTAAATTCATTGCCGTCATATGTAACATATATTTCCTTAAGTTTTCCGTTTAACGTTACTACTCTATGCACGGGGAAAGCGTCCGGAAGCTCATTCGAGAAGAACACTCCCTCAACGCTCTTGTCTTGGAATGGCATTTTTAATACTGATGCCGTTACACATTGTGCACCCGGATGCCTGGAATGCAACAATTTCTCCTGCCTATTACTCCAATCACTGCTTATATCTATTATCGTATATTTTATATGGTCATAAAAATCCCGGAAACCTTCGCCTTCTTTTATAATATCAAGTATATATAAAGCCATTGAACCATCGCCGCCACCCTGCTCTACTATATCAAATCTATCAGGCCTGCCCATTTCATTCCAAAAATCATAAAATTGCCGCGCAAAAACTATTGCAACACTTGCGGACGCATCTGTTTTGAATGTAACTCCATCTGTGCTAGCTATCCCAAAATTAGCCAACCCGGCTTCATAGTATCCCTCCACCGCTGCTACATTCTGGAATTCTTCAAAAGTTATCCTTCCGCCGTTTTCCCGTATACGATCAATAACATTCTGCTTAAGTTTTTGGGAAGCCTCATCTATGACTTTCGCCGCACCTATTGCCCCATAGCCCTCATTTCCCACCCCAGGGTGAAAACTACTGATTTTACCCCGGACAGAAGAGACATCAACCGTGGGATTAGAAACATCCGTCATAAGAATAGCTTCGTTTTCAGGAAGCGCAATTTCGCCCTTAGGAGAATAATACGCGGATGGCCACCACCACGCCAGCGAGGTGCCGCTTGTTGATTTAACGCCTGCCGTATTCAGGAACAGCACAGGCTTACCCAAAGCCTTATGCAGATTCTGTGCATTTTCGCGTGAATTAAATAAGGCTGTATCGGAAGGAAGAATCAGAATGTCAGAATTTCTTATATCGCGCAGAAGTGGAGAATCAGCATTCGGATTACGCATTAAATCAGTTATCAGAAAACCAGCCTCTCTACATATAAGCATGGATATTTTCAGACCGTTTATTTCAAAGATTCTTTTTTCTTTTTCATTGTTATATTTTTTAAATTCTTCCGTTTTACGTTCAGCTTTTCTAGGATAAAGTATAAAATATTTCGTGACAATGTCTTCCTTCGGGGCCGAAGAATTAACATTTTCTATAGAATATCCTATAGCTGTATTATATTTGTCGGCCAAAGACTGCAATTGCTCAACTATTGCACTTTCATTCTGGCCATAATGGTAGGTATTGGTCATCTCCGGGAATAATATGAGACTGGGCGCGCCTTTATCCATAGCACCCAATTCCTTGATAATATTCTCAACGGTATTTTTATTATCTATAAATCTATTATTGCGGATCTGCACACAGGCAATTCTTAAACTGGCCTCATTGCGTTCACCGGCCCACACAACCGGCAAGCCTGCTATCTTCTGAGGCATAATAGCACTGCGCAGATTCACTGTAAGCGTCACTCTGGCACCATCCGACACACTGCTCATCCCATCGTCTTTAACTTCACCCGACAAATCCCTCTGCCATCGCCTGCCGCCAGATTCGATCGTAACTACACCCGGTGGAAGACTCTTCAGAATATCCTCAGGATTCGCAACGCCTGTTCCATACCTGCGCCCTATAAGCTTAATACTGAATTCATCGGTGCTGTATTTAATTACTCTCATCGCAAACGTTCCGTTTTCATTTTTATCAAATACGCCTGCCGCAAATTTATCCGTTATCTTTCGCAGAGTTTCATTCTCTCCGAATTCTAAACTATACGACTGGCCGGCATCTTTCGCTAAAGCCTGAACCTTGCGCATCTTATCATCCGGCTTATCACCTTTGCCTATAAGCACAGCTGAGAAATTAGGGAGCATCTCATCTGTGGAAAAATCCAGATATCTCTCGTAATAGTTCGCCAATATTCCTATATATTCTTCCCGGGTGCGGACAGGTTTTTGCGTATACTCACCCCCTGAGAATATTTTATCCAGATCTATTATCTTCCAATTACGCACAGTCCCATAAAGCAGGCATATATTGTCCGGTTTAGGATCCCATATGGGAAATCCGAATTGATTGTGTGCGCGCAGATAACATTCAACTGCATCCTTTACAGCCGCCGCACGTAAATTGAAATTTACACCTTCATTACCCAGGATATCGCCAAGCGTAGGCCCTTGGATATATTCCTGCGCCAGGACTCTGACCTCCGTCATAAAATCCCGCACATACACCGTAGTATCCGCACCATAAACGGAGACATATTCGCCGGCATCTTTACCGTACCTCCTCCACTGATTCATCGAATTAATCATATTGATACGATCATCCTGATCGATCGTTGGGAACGTTGTCTTCATGGCAAAAGAACGCCGCTGTTTGTCGTTAAAAAATACTGTGATCAGAAAAGCATCCTTTATCCCGCCTTTCTGTATATAAGCTACATTAACTCTCTCAATGGCTGACTTATCAAACTCAACACCAAAAATGTTTTTAAACGTATCTTTCATAAACTCTGCATCTTCTCTTATGATATGCTCAACAATAGGAAGAAAATCGAGAGGAGTTTTTGGGTAGACTCCGATACCAACCTTGCGGCCTTGCTTCATTTCGTATTCCCACGGTTTCGCTGAAGGTTCATCAAGAGAGAAATCTATAGATGGCGAGCCAAAACCATAGGCATGGGATTGGCTTTTTACTGGATTCGCCGTCCGTTTTTTCAGAGTTTCATCTTCCGGCTTTCCGCTGGCAAATCGCCCGGACCTTCCGGCAACAGCTCTATCAATCGCATCCGGAGGCGTCGGCCCCTGCCACACCTTTACCTGTTTGCGGGCCCCATATTCAGACAGTCTTCCGATTTTCTCCTTCCATAGCCGGTATAAGCCCATGAGAGAATTTTTCCACTTCCTTACCCATTCAGAATCAGCTTTAGGGCTTAAATAGCGCCTGGACTCCGCCAAAACTATTCTTAAAGGCATTCTATTAGCTCTTTCAAAACAACTGTTAACAGGCCCTATCCTTCTTTTAAATTCAGACGGATTATAATGATATAAAGTTTCAACTTTTGCGGCCATCTTACTTTTCAGACTAAAATAATCAGCATCTATCGTGAGCAGCGAATAATTATGCTCCAATAGTCGAACCAATTCCTCTTCCGAGATATGGCTTGGAGAAGTTTCAGCTATCCCGTTATCATCCGGATTAAATAACCATATTATCGGCTTTTCACTTACCCCGTCCCAGGAAACCTGAACATATGCTTTCGCCAGTCCATCGCGCAGAACAGAGCTGGCCCATGTTGAAAAAACGACAGGGTCGCCAAATACAGGGGAATTAAAAATATCATCATGCGGATCGACATTAACCACTATCAGGTTCGGCGGCAGTCTGTCTTTTCTTTTTAATGCGCGCAGCGCAAAATAAGCGCCTTCGTGCCCCTCGTAGCATGTTACATATTCACCCAACTCCCTGTCAGCCTTACGCCTATAAGGATGAAGCGTTATAATAAGGTCATGATAAAGATCTTCGGACTGAAATGCGCGCACTACAGTTTCAGCGCTCACACCTTCTCTTATAGCCAGAGCCTTCAATAAGGACAATCTATCATCAAGCAGGACATCCAGATCGACAGCCAGATTCATGATATCCCCTATGTCATCGTCGGACATATTGGACAGGTCGCGCGGCTTCACCGAAACATATAGTTTCAAAAGCTCCATAGATTCTTCATCCAGCCCTGGAACATCGGGAGCCTTTTCCTTTTTCTGCATTACATTCTTTAACCAGTTTAGCACCCGATCAACAGGAACAAAAAACCATGCAGGGGTAGATGCGATTGCCGGACCGACCGAAACATGATCATCCGTCAACCCATTCCACAACGAAAGCGCGGCCGAGGCTATCGCGACTCCTGCAATACATATCACTCTCCATGGGATGGCAGAAGCTGCAAAAAGAGATCCGCTATCAGGCCTGCGCCATTTTAACTTAACGACAGCGCCGCTGCCTTTATCTGAACGTCCGATGCTTTTTACAACACCGTCCCGGCCCTTCTCCAGCTTATTATGCGCAGATTCCACACTGCATTCATCTGCAAGCCCTGCTATTTTTTCCAACAAGTCCGCAGCCAGTTCGCCTCTCGGTGCGGAATTCTCACAAATAACCTCCAGAACGTCATCCTTAAGCATTGTTATATATATGGTAGCACCCGGGCTGCCGCGCCTGCTCATATGACCAACTGTTTCATAAACTGAATTGAATATGCGCCTGGCAACATCTTCTTTGATAGCCGCTTCACCCCAGAGATGTATGGCTTTCGCACAGGCAAGATATCCAAACAGATACCCTTCCTCATCAAAGTAAGTCTCGGCATCCACAGCAAGCCTCCTCGTCGCTCCAGTAGGCATAATACCTGCCATCAGGACATCACTCTGGAAAGCAATGTGGCTTGTAATTATTTTCATACGTTCCGGCCTTATCTTCTTTAGTAATTCCGGATGAGGGACACCTTTTATCGCTGGAAGGTCCATCGAGGCGGGAATAAAATTAACAGGCTTTTCTGCCTCCAAGACGGCCTCCTGGACTTCTTTATCCTTATGCTGTTTTGCTTCAGCTAAAAATCTCTTAAGTTCCGGTGTGCCGGCCCTTGCCTTAGCAACAACTTTAACTGCCACTACGGCAAACGATGCTGGCTTCCCGGGTTTTACAAAAGCGTAGAATGAGCTTAAAGTTCCTTTTCGTGCAAGCTCAACAAGCGTCTGAAAAGAGGCTTCGCAAAGTTTCGGATCTTTAGGAGGGCGCGTGGCAAGGATCCTCAATATGCCGCTCACGTCTTTTCTTTTATGAAGCAGATCGAGGTATCGTATTGCGGCAAGCTTGTAATATGATAACATCCAGCCCCTGTTTATGCGGGATAACTTGATAAGTATATTCAACAGAGAAGCTGCCGCGCTTTCTGGGCCGGCCCGTATCTCTGCCCATACAATATAAGCAAGGGACAATAATATCTGCGGATCGTTTACAAAATATTCCGACATTGCGTTGAGAAATTTTTCATTACGTAAAATAGATGGGTCGTCCCCGAAAACTTTTTCTATATTTTTGTTAACGTCTTCTTCCTCGTCGCCTCTAGTAGTAACGTAAGCAAGTAAAGCAAATTTCGCGAAATCATGTTTATACGTCTGCTGCAGTTTAATGCTCAGCCGTATTTTTTCACGGGCTTTTCTTACAGTCTCTCCCTTTATGCCGCTAATACTGGTTATATCCTCTGCCTTCTCGATCTTACTTCCAAACAGGTCGCCCTTATAGCTGGACAATGCCAGTCTTTGTTTTGAATTAAACCCAAGTATCTTAAGCAATTTGTCGTTGTATCGCGCATCACTTGCAATTCTTACAAGTTCCTCATCTATTTCGGCATCGCTCGAATCGGGCTTCATTCCCAATCCCGCGATGAGAGAATCTAAGCCCTTATAATCCTCGGAGAATGCCGCGTCACCGTTAAAAGCAGCCCCAACCCCGCGGGGTTTATCCATAGCTGCAGGCTCGGCTGGATAAAATTTCCCTGCATATCCCGGCGAAAGCGTATTCATTTCAGAGTTCTTCGGCGTTAAAAAAAGACGTCCGCTTTTTGAATTCACCACCTCGCCTTTTGAGGTTATGGCCTCTATGTAAAAATTATAACGCCCCGGTTTTTTCGGCGACCAGTTATTTACGGTCCACTTCTGTATGTTTTTAGCCAACCCGGACCTGACATTGCAACGCTGCATAGGAACCCTGGAACTTTTACCATCAATATTCACTATCATGTTCACATCTTTAATGTCACCATAAACATACGCGTCAATCAGAAATAACTCTCCCTCTTCGCGTATCTCTTCCATATTAGTTCCCACACCCGGATCTACATTCAGGATCTTCGGAATGCCGTCATCATAATTCTGTTTGCGCGATTCACCAAGCTCCTTAAGCAGTTTTACGGCCTTCGCAACTCTTTCTGTGCTTGCCTGGCCTTTCGCAGCCGCTAAAATGGCTTCTACTGTGACATCCCTGGGAAGGCGTTTTACCCATTGCTGCGTCTGCGCACCAGGAATATTAAGCTGATAGCTGCTGTCTAAACCGAGAATATCTACCCATCCCAATACCGTCATCCTGGCATTTGAGGTGTAGATGATCTCAAGGATCTTCCTATGCACCCTTTCAGTAAAAAACCTTACATCATTCTCGTCCACCCATCCAAACCATTCCTGCAGCATTTTGCGCTTCTTATCCCTGCCTTCATCGGTATCCAGCCTGACTTCCCATTGCCCTTTAAGCGTTGTGGAATCTGCAACAGAACCTGTAGCAAACGTATTGGTAGTGTGTCTGGACGGGAAAAATGGATCTGACTTATCAAGGCCCCAGATAACAGGCGCAAGCGAATATCCGCCGAGACGCCTGGTCGATTCATCTATCTCTCCAATAACGGTCCCCAGCACTTCCCATGCCTCGACCAACCCATTTTCCTGGGCAAATTTCAGGAATTGGCTTAAAGCGCTCTCACCCTTCGCCAATTTAAAATACCCGAGAAGCAAATTGTCGCTCTCCTGCGGAGGCAGCGCTCCGTTATCAGGAAATAAGTACTGCCTGAGGAAGCCGTCATCCCTTGTCTGGGAGCTGGGTGTTATCCGTATAAAATCCCACATCGGGCTTCCTTTATATATCTGTTTTTCTACTATATATTCCCGAGTGCGGACGTCACCTTTTTTCAATCCTACCCCATGCTGGTCTCTCGGAACCTCGCGGCCTATCCTTATCAAGTTATCCGGCCTAAGCTCTCCATTATCATTAAATAAAAGCTCAAGGGCATCGTCCGGTATGCCCGGATGCCTGCCTTCCCACCTCATACCTCTGAGCTTATTCATAATAAGCCCCCTCACCTCCGCTACTACACGGTCTTT
>Ga0172381_10000746_pt1 | contig 39953 bp, 49 predicted proteins | sample Leawel6488metaG_FD_119754 | JGI IMG/M metagenome (GOLD analysis project Ga0172381, IMG submission 119754) | Leachate microbial communities from a municipal landfill in Southern Ontario, Canada - Leachate well 64-88 metaG | ecosystem: Engineered > Solid waste > Landfill > Unclassified | place... | reverse complement strand
GGCCAAAGTCTTTGCTCGTATACGTTGCACTTTGATGTTATCTAGTTCTTCTTTTAAAGATTGAAGTAGTACGCTAGACAATAGTTTCAATTCTTTCTCAGTTATTTCAAAGCCTATAAATACTTTTCTTTCCGTCATGTTCTATCCTTTGAATTTAGTTTATAGAGGGTTTCAATTGCTTTTTTAAAGGCACGTCTGGCAATGTGAGACTTTAAATAGTTTCCATTAGTTTCTAGTAATCGTTTGTTAAATAAGTTTTCAATGTCCCTGATGTACAGACCAGATTGATTGTTTATTTCTATCTCTAAATTAAGTTGATCTTTCATTTTATAATCCTCAATTTAGGAGTTTCCAATCGTTTTATGTCATCCAATATCACTAGTAAACAAAGCTTTAGAATAGATATTCTTTTGCGCTCAAAAACGTTGTTGCTATCAAGTATACTCAACTCATCCTCAATTAACTCAATTCTTGATGCTGTCTCTATGTAGTCTTTTAATTTCATTTTTCGATTCCTTCAAGTTTAAAAAGGTGTATCAAATTGTCTCTTTGCTAAATTAGCTTCTTTAGTTAACCATTGCCAGTTATGGAAGTAATCCTCATCCCAGGTATTAATATGATCTACTTCAAGATTATCCATGTTTGGCACTGGATAGAAACTTATCATCATTTGGCGTGACCAAATACGTTTATGTGCCTTGCCGTTAAAACGGTATTTAAAAAATTTGTAAGTACCATTTGAGGAGGCGCTGGGAATACGGCTATGAATCTTCAAAAACTTTTTTGTCTTGCAGTTAAAGACATCTCCCAAGTAATCAATTAGGTAATTAGTTTTACTACCATTACAGTAAATAAAAGCTATGCCCAAATTGTTAGCATCAAATACGCTCACAGTTTATCCCCAAATTTGCTAAGTTTGTATACGTTTTCAATAGCTTGTTTAAATCCCTTCCTGGCAATGTGAGAGCGTAAATAGTTATCACGCATTTTCAATAGCCTTGCATTGAAAATTCTTTCAAATTCTCTCACTGTAAATAGTCTCTTCACTTCATCTGAAAATCTTTCACTTGAAACAAAATACCAATTCTTTTCACCACAATAGACAGTTTCGTAGACCTTAGATTTAAAGAATCTCATGGTACTTTCATCAAACCAATGACCTTTGTGCATGTGTTTAATGTTACAAATTGATTCATACTTCATTTGCTCAATCCTTTGGTAAATAGGTCAGTTAATAATTCTATTTGCTCTGTAATTCCTTCAATTCTTTCCCGTTTCTCAGACTCATCGGAGTAGTATAATCTATCTAATTGACCATGAATCTCTCTAATGCAATCCATTATCAAATTGGCGTTTTTGTGCTTCATTTTCCACCCATCAAGCAAAATTCTATTGCCATTTGTAGATTAGTAAATTTTGTTAGTAATCTTCCACCATAGTCCGAGACATTGTAACAATCCCCAGCATTGTCAATAAAGAATATAACCCCTGTAAGTGTTTCCAATCTGATTGTTTTCATTTGTTACCTCGTTGAATAATTATTTTTTACTTATAGATCCACTATACATTAAAATGTTTATAAGTAAATAATTTTGTAAATGTTTCATGCCTACTGTTTAATTGCATCATGCAATATTATTGCACTCTGCAATTCTAGCGTTTCTTTATACCTGGTTTATACCTGGTTTTTAATGAGTGGCGTAAATGGATTAATTTAGAATGAGTGTATCACTTGAGTGTAACAGAGTAAGTAAATATGGGTTGTTTGGGGTAGGGAAAATACCCACCACGCGGTGTGTCTCTTACATTTATAGGCAACCGTGTCAATGCCATTTACCAGATACTTAGCTGCGTATATTCTACTGTAATGATAGTAGCTACGTATATTCTTACTGCTTGACTCATAGCTGCGTATATTCGTATGCTGCGTTGCTATGTCAATGCTATTTACTTAGCTACTTAGGTGCGTATATTCTTGTGACGCTGCCTTGTATCGGCGGGGTTATAAAGATCCCAAGTACCTTAGCTGAGCGGAGGGGGTGGAACCCCCAAAGCGAAGAGCTTGGGAAGGGAGGGATCCCCTCCACTGACTACCCCAAAATTTAAAGATTGACGCACTGTCCCATTTAAACCTTCCATAGCATCCCATATACCAGAAATTTTCAAAACTGAGTAACTTGACAACTGAGATGGGTGTGATACGTTAAATGGTAGAGTTAACTCCAGTAAGTATCTGGGATATGGATGTCACGGATACTTACTTTAAACTTGAGGAATTATGGATAAAAAAGTAAAAATAATAGATTATAGGCTGAGACATTCCACCTTAAAGTATAAAACATCCTACTGTGACGATGTAATCAAACATTGTAAGAATGGTTTCACATTTAATAGTTTCGCCGCTGTCATAGGAATATCCGTAACTACTTTATCAAGGTGGGTGGACACTTATGAAAAGTTTGCAGAGGCAAAAGAGATAGCTACCCAATTCCTGTCTATGGAGTACCAGAAGGATTTAAAGGATAACTCTTCTGGGGCCATTAAGGGAAATGCCTCCGCTACTCAATTTGCTCTAAAGAATATTGACCCAGAAAACTTCAAGGATAGAATAGAGCATACGATCGAGGATAAACGGCCCATCATTATAGATACTGGTTTTGTCAGGCAAGTACTTAACCAAGAAGGTGTGGTAGAGGTAGACTTTGAGGAAATAAGGAAAGATAAGGAAGAGATTGGGGTGGAAGATCTATGAAGTACTTTTTAGTTAATGGTAAGAGAATAACTGAGGAAGAGTTTAAAAAGATGCAACCTCCTGAGGTGGTAGATATACCGATGCCAACTCTCCCACCCAATCCTACCTACTTTTCTGATACAGAGTGGACGAATGAGAAGAGGAAGGATGGAATAGAGAGGGTGAAGACTGGCAAGAAGAGGAAGAAAGCTTACAACTTTATAGGTAACAAGAAAATGAGTAAGCATCCCCATATAGCTAATCTACAAAGACCCCCTCCTTTAAATGATTGGGACTATAGTTTGTTAAAGAGTCACACTAATACCTGGACACCCAGGAAGGTAGTGGGGTTGAAGAGAGAGGAGCTCACTAAGTTAGCATATTACTTTAAACTGTATGACGAACCTAATTGTTATGGGGCCAGTAAGGAATATTTGTATAATAGGTTAATGGAGCTAAGTTTTAAGAGGAAGAAAAATGCTTGATTATATTCCTATCCTAGATGAGACTGGCGGCCCTAGGCCGATGAAGAAAGATAAGTATAATATCATCAGTACTGGGTTCTCACCCATAGATTGGCAAGTTGAGGCATTTAAGAATCTGCGAAGAAGGAATGTGTTTGTTATCCACCGACGCGGCGGTAAGACAGTATTCTGCGTAAATTACATCATCCACATGGCGAACTACTTTGATAAGATAGATCCCAAGACAGGGAAGAAATTAAAAAATCCTACCTATGCCTATATTGCTCCTACTTATCGACAAGCTAAGGAAATAAGTTGGGAATACTTTTTGGAGTATTGTAAGGATCTGCCTGGCTTTAAATCTAATTCTACTGAGTTAAAAATTTACTTTGATTGTCCTGCTGGTCGTGCCTCCATTAGTTTAATCGGGGCGGAGAACTATGAGAGTTTCCGAGGTATGAAGTTTGATGGGTATGTGTTAGATGAGGCATCTACCATTCCTTTGAAGAAAATTAGGGATGAAATTTTGATGGCCACTATCTCTGATAGAATTGGGTGGGAGATTGTGATTGGAACTCCCCAGGGACAAAATGCCTTCAAAGAATTATTCATGATGGCACAGATGGATGCTGATGGGGAGTGGTATGCCAAGTTAATACCTGTCACAGATACAAACATGATAGCTAAGACAGAGTTACTGTCTCTGCAAAAGAACATGTCTAAGGAGGCATTTGAACAGGAGTACATGTGTAACTTCAATGCCATTCCAAGTGGGTACTATTATCAATCTTATATAGAGGATGCCATCCGTGAAAACAGAGTCACTAAGGTGCCGTACGATCCGTCTTATCCGGTCACTACTTATTGGGATATGGGAAGGGACGGTATTGCTATCTGGTACATACAAGAAGTGGGCAGAGAGATTCGATGTATTCGATATTGGGAAACTACGGGGAAAGGATTAAATGTAGCTATCCAAGAAATAGAGTCCCACAATTATCACTACTCCGAACATTTTCTCCCTCATGATGCTTCCAATCATGAATTGCAGGTAGATACTACTAGGGTGGATTTTTTAAGAAATAATGGGCTAAGGAATCTAACTGTGGTTCCTAGGACTAAAAGTGTGGCTGAAGATTTACACCTAGTCAGGGTGGTATTGCCTAAGTGTTTGTTTGACAAGGATAATTGTAAATTGGGGCTGGAAGCTTTGATAGGCTACCGCCGCAAGTATGACGATGTTTTAAAGGTGTATTCCGATAAGCCAGTTCATGATAAATGTAGCCACGGGGCGGATAGTTTTAGGCAATTTGCCGTAAGTTATCAGCCTGGTTTTGGAAGTATGGGGGCGATTGAGGAGAGAAATAGATTGCCAGAGGTGGCAGATAGCCATTATGATATGTTTAACATGTAGTCAAGGAGGAAAGTATGGCAAGTGCGTGGGATAGGATTAAAAAAACTGCCAAAGTTACTAAGAACATATTAGATACTGCAATGCCCTTACAGGATCAAATAGATAAGTATACAGGAGTGAATGATATTATTGACCCCATGTTAGAAAGTGAGAATGGATCGGGGAAATTAGTGGGCCCGTCATTAAGTGAAGGGCAGTTGTCTGGAATGGCAGATGATGAAAAAAGAAATCTACTATTATCCTCCTCTGCTTTAAACCCTGGTAGGAAACAGACTACCCAAACTAAACGTAGAAGTTACCTAAATACTAGTAACTCCTCCCAGTTTTTGACTAACGCTGCTGCACCTCAAAGGTCTTTATTAAACCTAGGACAGTAAAATGAAACAATCTCAAGATGAAAAACAGGCAGAGCAAAATCTGGCCAGGAAGATAATTTCACAACATGACTACATGATGAATCAGTTGGAGACTCTAAAGTCCACCCTGAGAGAAGTACTCGATTATGTCCACCCTAACAGAAATACAGTTTTTGAAGTTACTACTCCAGGTGAGAAACGGGGCCAATATCTATTTGACTCTACTGCCACCAGATCCGCAAATGAACTATCAAATAGCCTACATAGTTTAATGACCAATCCCTCAGTACATTTTTACTCCTTAACTACTGGGGATGATGAAATAGATAATCGACCAGAAGTGGCGGAATGGTTACAGGACTGTGCAAATAGGATGCACGCTGTGATGAACTCCTCCAATTTCAATACAGAAATTGCAGAGTTTTATTTAGATTTAGTTACTGTTGGAACTGCAATTATTTTGCAGGAGGAAGATCCTAAAGATACCATTCGATTTTACTCTATGCCAATCTGGTACTGTGCCATTAAAGAAAATTCTAAAGGTCAGATCGATTGTGTCAGTAGATGCTATAAATACTCCCTAGAACAAATTGTGGAAGAATGGGGAATGCAACCACTTTCTGACGAATTAAAAAAGCTTTATCTGGCAAAGGATAAAAGCATCATTGAAAAGAAATATACCATTATCCACTACATCTCCCCTAGAGAGAAAATTAGGGCAAAGATAGGAACTTTATCCATGTCCTACTCTTCCATCAAAGTGTGGAAAGAAGAGTTAAAGGTACTGTCGGAAAAGGGCTATCATGAATTTCCCGCGGCCATTACTAGATGGACAAAAACTAGTGACGAAATCACTGGTAGATCCCCAGCGATGGATCTATTGCCAGATATCAAGTCAATCAATGCCATGAAGAAAGCTGAATTGATGGGGATGCAAATTACTGTAGCTCCTCCTCTCCAGGCAAAGGATAATTCATTAGTACGGCCAATTAGTTGGAAACCTCTTTCAGTTACCTATACTCGCGGAGATTCGGAGATTAAACCTATTGTGGCAAATGCTAGAGTAGATTTAGGTTTGGATGTTATTGAGTATTATAAAAATGAAATTAAATCTGGGTTCTTACTAGATAAGTTGCAAATAGCTGAAAGAGATCGAATGACTGCTACGGAGATTATGCAACGTAGAGATGAACAGTTTAGAACATTGGGTGGGGTATTAGGAAGATTACAGGAAGAGTGTTTAAAACCAATAGTCAACAGATTATTTAATATCATGTTGAGAAGAGGAATGTTTAATGCCATTCCTGCAGGAATTGGTAATAAATTGGATGTCAAGTACAATTCCATGATAGCCAAATCTCAGAAAGCTGGGGAATATGAGAACTTCCAAAGAGTACTAGCTTCCTTGGGCCCGCTAATTGAAATTAAACCAGATTTGTGGGACAATATCAACGCAGATTATATGCTAAGAACCAGTATGAAGAACTTTGATGCCGATATGAAATCTCTTTATGATGAGAATGATGTAAAAGCTACCAGAAAAGCTAGGGCAGAAATGCAACAGCAACAAATGGATTTACAAGCGACAGAAACTATGGGTAAATCAGCTAAAGGTTTAAAAGAAATGGGAGCATAAGAATGTTTGGAAGATCAAACAAGAAAGAGGCAGAGAAACAACTTCAACTAATTCTAAAATACCAAAAAGTATTTGAGGAAGGGGATGGGAAAACAGTTTTAGAAGATCTCTGTAAGAGAGCTTATGTTTTTGATACTACCTTTTCCAAAGATCCTTGTGAGTCTGCCTTTAAAGAAGGGCAAAGAGCAATTATTTTAAGTATCTTTCAAACTTTAGGAATTAACTTTCAAAAGTTTAAAGAAAGCATTGAAAAAGAACACAATAGCGAGGAATGATCCTCACTCATAACACAAAGGAAATTTTATGACTGATCCAGTACCAGGTGGACAACCAGCACCAGACACTAATTTACTAAACACGGGAACTCCTCCCGCTGCTCCAACAACCCCAGCAGAGTTTAAATTAGATCCAGTAATTTGGGGGGATATGAAACCTGAATTCCCACAGGGATTTGAGGATACTTTAAAAAATGAAGCATCTTTGAAATCTTTTATTGACAAGGATGGGAAATTTAATCAGGCCAATATTATGAAGTCCTATATCCACGCCCAAAAACAGATGGGCAAAGATAAAGTGATCATTCCCAACGATAAATCCACCCCAGAGGAACTAAAAGAATTTAATAAGAAAATGGGTTGGGTAGAAAATGAGGCAGAATATAAATTTGGCAAACAACCAGATGAGAAAGTAGTAGCAAAAGAGTTTGTAGATAGCTTTAGAAAATTTGCCCATTCTAGTGGGATGCCAGTAAAGCAAGCTGAAAAGATGCTGGACTTTTTTGAGAGTACCGCAGTGGAAGGTAAGAAAGCTGCTGAAGCTGCTGAAGCTAAAGAGTGGGAAACTGGATTGAACAATCTAAAATCTAAATGGGGCAATGCCTATGATAGAAAAATTATGGCCGCCAATAGTTTCGTGGATAAATTAGGTGGGGAAGAATTTAAGAAACATATCAATGAAAAAGGGTATGTGGCAGATGCCAAGTTTGTAGAATTTATGGCAGATCTCTATGAGAAGATTGAGGGAGAGGATAACACTCTAGGAAATGAACTTAAGTCAAGCGATAGGATTACTCCTTCAGAGGCTAAGGATCAAATCAATGAGATGATGGCCAATCCAAAAGGTGCCTATTTAGACCATATGCACCCAGGTCATAAAGAAGCTGTAGAGAAGATGCTTAAGTTACATACGTTAACTGGCGGAAATTAGACACATTTTTACTAGCGTCAATTTTATGTTGACGCTAGTAATCTCCGAAGCTATACTAAATTTAAAGTGTATTGAGGGAACCTTTATAGGCCTCGCATAAAAATATACTTAGAGAGTCCCTGTTTGGGGTAAACGCTCGAAAATGGATTTTGGGTTTTTATTAACAACATAGGAGACTTATATGTCGAATGAAATCAGCACAGCTATGGTGGCAATGTTCAATGCGAACGTTATGCACCTATCACAGCAAAAAGAATCTCGTTTGTTGCCTTATGTTCGTCGGGAAACACAACGAGGAGAATCAGAGTTTTTTGATCTAATTGGCAAAGTAGAAATGGAAGAAGTGGTTGGCCGCCATCAAGAAGTGGTTTACACCGATACGCCACACTCACGTCGTCGCGTAACTACTTCCAAATTTAAATGGTCAGATTTGGTAGACAAATCAGACAAACTAAAAACAATCATGAATCCAGAGTCGGAATATGCTAAGGCCGCCGCTGGAGCTTCGGGACGCAGAATTGATAGCGAAATTATCGATGCTGCTTTAGGTTCTGCTTGGACGGGAAAAGCAGGAGCTACTGAAGTAGTTCTTCCAGATACTCAGAAGATTGTAGCTTTTGATGGAACAAAAACTACTGGTTGCGGTCTGAATGTTCAGACTTTGAGAGCAGTTCGTAAAATGGCAAAACAGGCAGAAGCGATTGCTAAGGGCGAACAGATGATTTTCGCCATGGCAGCGCAACAGGCAGATGATTTGTTATCTTCGACTGAAGTAACAAACTCTGACTATTCTGCAGTTAAGGCACTAGTAAATGGTGAAGTAGATACCTTCATGGGCTTTAAGTTCATTGAAACAGAACTTCTACCTTTTACTTCTGCTATTGTGTATTACAATAGTGACACAGGTGCAATACTCCCATCAGCTACCGATGGAACTTTGGCACTTGGTGCAGGTCGTCGATGTTTCGCTTTCACAGCGAACCGTGGCGTTATTCTTTCCTTCCTAGACAATCCTGTAACTAAGATGGATATTATGCCTAAATATTTTCATTCTACCCAGATCCTGCATACGATGGAATTGGGCGGGGTTCGTATGGAAGAGGAACAAGTTATTGAAGTAATGTGTTTAGAATCTTAATAAGGGGGATTTATGACTGTACGATATACTACGAATTATCAGAAAGGGTACGTTAACAAACCTCGTGACCTATTTGGAAAAGGGGAAGTTGGCGGAACCAAACGTGTACTTATTGGCGAGTATACCCAAGATACCGCAGATGAGTTGACCAATGGGGATTTGATCTACGTTGGAAAACTTCCTGCAGGTAGTCGGGTTCTCGGAGCTAGACTATTTTCTGCCGATTTGGGTGCCTCTACTGGGTCATGCACTGTTGGTTATTTGGCCAATGGAGTGGATTTAGTGGATCATGCCGCTTTCATTCCTACTACAGATCTAGTATCTGCCGTAGTTATGAAAGAACCAGATAATACCTGCGACGGTATTTTCAAATTGTTTACGGTAGAAACTACGGTTGTTATCGCCATCACCGCTACAGTTGGTACGCCAATTGCTGCTAAGATGACTGTAATGATTGAATACGTGAATGATTAATAGTATCATCTATTAAGTTAAGAGGCAGGGGCAACTCTGCCTCTTCTTTATCGGAGGTACTATGACATCAGTCACTAAGTTAGGAATTATAAATCTCGCACTCCACTATCTAGGATGCGAACGAATAACAAGTCTAACTGGATCTAATAAAAGAACAGAAGTAATGAATGATCTCTATGAAGCGAATAGAGATTTGTGTCTAGAAGATGGGGGTTGGAATTTTGCTAGAAAACGTGCCACTATGACCGCACTAACCGCGGTTCCTGATTTTGGGTGGGAACATCAATTTACATTGCCAACCGATTTTATTAAAGCATGGAAAGAAGATAATGAGGAGGACGTAGTTGCTGAGGGTTCTTACCTATTGGCAAATGCCTCCACTCTTTATTTAACTTATATAAGTAGGATTGAGGATACTAGTGTTTATTCTCCTGGATTCGTAATTTCATGTGCATTAAGACTGGCAGCTTCTGCCTGTTACACCTTGACTCAAGATACTGCTAAGGAAGATAGATTGGAAGCAAAGTACCAAGCATCCCTAGATGCCGCCAGGACAAATGATTCTCAATCTAACGCTGTTGAGGATATAGATATCTCGGAATTTTTGGGAGATAGATCGTGAGATTTTCAGACGGGCAAAATAATTTCCTATCGGGAGAAGTAAGTCCCAAGTTGGAAGGGAATTATGGAATTAAAGAATATAAAAATGGAGTCCGTCGATTAGAAAATTTTATACCCTACACCAATGGTGGATGCAGGTATCGCCCAGGCTTTCAATATACTCTCCCATTCACTACTACGGACTATGCCGGCCATCCAGTGATATGTATTCCATTTGTTTTCTCTAAAGAGGAACCATATTTAATAGCTATTGTCATGGCAGATTTGGTAGTCGGGAGTGCAGAAAAAAGGGTAAGAGTTTTTAGTGAGACTTCAGGAACATGGAACTCCCATACTGTAACCCATTTAGGTGGATTCTTAAAAGCTGCATTCGATATAGAAGATCCCAGATCTTTGCCAATAGTGCTGGAGGGGTTAGATCCTAGGGGTTTTCAAATCTGCCAGAGTGGGGATATTGTCATGGTTACCCATTCCTCCAAAACAGTAACCCCTTTCTTTATAAAAAGATATAGTGACACTCCTACCTTTATCGTAAATAATTCGGAATGGTTGTCAGAGAGTATCACTACTTTTTCTGGGACTTACGATATAACTTATCCTACTAAAGGGTATTTGACTTGCCCATTTGGCCCATTAATAGCGGATACTACAATTACTCCTAGTACTGTACATAGTGACAAATATACCTTAACAGCTAGCTCTGCCATATTTACTTCAGACATAATTGGGCAATACATTCGTTTAAATTATTCGGATAAAACAGGAATTTTCCTAGTTACAGATTTAACTGATACTACTCATGTAGAGGCAAGAGTTATAGTAGATCCCGCTAAAACCTCTCCCACTGTTTCATACCAAACAGAAATGTGGGGAGTGGCACAAGGTTTCCCAGCAACCTGCACAATGTTTAATAGCAGATTGTTGATGGGCGGAGGTATAGAATCTCCCGATGAAATATGTTGCTCTGTTAGAGATAATTTTGAAATCTTCCTACAAGATAGATTGATACAAGATCCCTCCTCGGCGGGAGTATATTATTTTGGTACTAAGGTGGCAGGGGATGCCTTCTCGTTCCACCCAGCTAGTACAGAGTCTAATTCCATTACCTGGATGAAAGGTCAGAAAGGTTTATTAATTGGCACTATGGGAGAAGAATACACAGCTAACATAGCTGGTGGGGAATTTAGTGCAATAACTGCGGATCTCCCTAGTATAGTGGCACAGACTAACCACGGTGGAACTTATGTTATGGCCACCAAGGCAGGGTACAAAGTATTTTTCGTAAGTAGGGATGGGAAGTCTCTTAAAGAATTGGGATACTCAGATGAGAATGGATCCTATGTCTCTGTGGATCTATCAATAGTAAATGATGAAATTGTTTACCATAATAGGAGAGGCGGAACCTTTAAGAGTAGTGTTTTCTCTCAAATAGTTTGGCAGGATAGTCTAAATATATTGTGGGGTCTAACCTCCAATGGGGCATTAGTTGGATTGTCCTACAATCGATCCACAGAATTATTGGCCTGGAGTAAGTATACTTTGGGAGGGGATGGAGCACCTGCAGGATCAGATGGGAGGATAGAATCAATTTGCATCCTACCTAACGAGGCAGGAGATAAGGATAATCTTTTCATCACTGTAAAAAGAATAGTTGCCAGTGCAGCAATTTACAATATTGAAAAAATGTCTGATGACTACCTAGGAGAATATTTAGGAAAAGATAGTGAGACAGATATCATGAATTATTTGGATAGTTCCAAATATGGCAATGATGGGATAGCAGCAGCCACCGTAGCATTTGCAGGATTTAATCATTTATATGGCACGGGTAGACAAGTAAATGTTTTAGCGGACGGTCACATACTTTATGAGGATGTAACAGTGGCAGTTACAGGAGTAATTACCCTCCCATTGGCAGCATCCTATATCGTTGCGGGTTACTCCTACACAGGATACATCGAGACATTAAATTTAGAGGGTGGATCTCAGGCAGGAACTTCGCAGATTCTTTTTATGAGACTTACGAAGTTGCTAGTCAAGTTACTTAGAAGTTATTCTGGGTATTTCGGAATGGACTGCAACAATATGTATGAGATAGAGTATAAAAATACTACTGCAGGGGAACTTTATACTGGAAACATTGAAGCGGATGTAAATAAGGGTGGGGATAAGGAGAGGAGTTTAATCATAAAACAAGATAAACCTTTCCCTCTTTCCATTTTATCTATAATCTATAGAGCAGAGACTCAGGAGTAGATATGTGGCAATTAATGGCAGCAAGTACGGCCTTAAGTATGTATGGAAACTACATGCAGGGACAGTCTGAGGCCAAATCTTTGTTGGCAAAAGCTGAGATGACTAATAGAAAAAGTGAAGAAAGTTGGAGAAGATATAACTACAATGCTGAATTAGAAAAAGAAAATTTGAGGCAGACTATAGGACATATTGGAACTTCTGCCGCTGCTAAAGGTATTGGTGGACAGATAGTGGAAGGGATAGAAGCCTATGCCACTGAAGTCACTGCAAAGAATCTAGCAGAGATGAGAAGACAAGCGTTGTGGGACAGAGATATGGGGAATATGGAAGTGTCCAATTTGAAGAGATCTGCAAAATCCGCAAAAGAATTTGGATTCTTAAAGGCTTTTAATGCCGGACTAAAAGGGGGTGACAAAACTATCTCCCTATATGATAAGGCCACTCCTGAGGAGGAGGAAGAAAAGTGATACAATTACCACAATTACAGAGAGCAGATACTCAAGTAAGTATGGCAGATGTCAGTAACCCCTACGAGGCAAAGGTATTTCAAGAAATAGCTAATATAGGGGAAAATGTAACTGAGATAGCTGGTAAACAATGGGCCACACAAATACAGAATGATGCTGCCATTTATAATATTAAAAAAGAGGCGGATAGAAATAAAGTATACAAAGACAAGATAGAAGAAATAAAACAGACTTATGACCCCTTAACAGGGAAATATGAGGGAGGAGACTCCTCTGAAGTTATTCAGAAAACTTTAAAAGATTTTGATACCCAGGCATTTAAGGAGGCACCTAGTAAGTTTGCTCAAGAAGAATATAAACGCAGGGCCTATCCAGATAATGCTGATAAGTCTCTAAGATGGGATATCTACAGATTAGAAGAAAAAAAGAAATCCCAAAATGCACTAGTAGATAAAATTATATCGGATAATGGGAATGATGTGGCCACTGGAAGAGGGTTATTACCTGGCCAATCTATTGAAGATAATGGAGTGGACTTATCTAGGAATTTTGCCAGGGGTATGGACGACTTAGTAAAAGCTGGAAGTTTAAGTGCAATGGATGCCAATAATAAAATAATAGAACATGATAGAACTGTAGCAGAATCTATCACTAATAGAAATTTCGATTTGCAGGATCCAATATCCAACTTAAATTTTGTGGGAGTGGATAAAAAGACACTGAGTAATGCTTTGGATAATTTAAGTAAAAATTACAATATAGTAATGCCCCCAAAATACAAGAATAATTTAATAAATGCTTTAAGAGGGCAACCCTCAGAATTGTCTAAATTTCTAGGGCCAGAGAAAACTGCACAAATTGTCCATAAATCTATCATGCTAAGTATTGAGGCCAATAAAAAGAAGCAAACTAATTATTCATTACGCTTAGAGAATCTAAGAGAGACAGTAGTAAATAAAGTTTTACCCCCTCAAAAAACTAATAAGATAGGACAAGATATCTTAAGAGAAATGAAAAAGGATCCTGATAAAGAACCAGAAGAAATAGAACAAGTAGAGGCAATGATACATTCTTTCTATGCTATTGCGGAAGGGCAGGATGCTGCTAAACAATCTACGGTAGAGACCTATGAAGCGGATAAAAATGCTTTACGAAAATACGTTAGAAAGGGAGTTAAAAGTCCTTTGGGAGGGATGTCTGTATCTCAAAATGCTGTAGAGAATTTTGAAAAAGAGTTTAAAAATATTAGAAGTAATATGGAAGAGAAAGGCCCAGATGGATTACCCTCAGATGAAATAGATCAGTACAGTAAATTCATGGAAGGGGGATCTCCAGTACAGGCAGTTAATTATATTAAGGGACTATATAAAAATAGAGGTATACATCCATCTAAGTGGAAGCTCTTTAGTGAGCAGAGTATGCAATACCTTAATCAACAGATAGAGGATGGGAGCAATCAACAGGCCACTAATCTATTATTACAATTCCCAGATATGTTTGGTAAATACTCTAAAGAAGCAAGTTTATCCCTTCCTGAAAAATATCGGGGAGCAGTAGGGATAGTAAATCCTAAGAGTATGTCTACAGTTATAGATGCCATTAGGACAGATAAGGATACTTCTCTACCTCCAGACAATTGGAAAGATTTAAAAGGGGAATTATTAACTAATGATAAACTTTTAAAATATACTAATGCTTTGGGAAATATAGATACTGTTGGAATGGCGGGCCCCATAGTTACTAGTAAAAAAGAGTTAATAGGGAAAGTTGCCAAGATGTTTAAGGTTAAGGATCCAAGTATCTCTGATTCAGATGTAGTGGATCAGGCAGTTGGTATTGTGCTGGAGAAGGATAATACTTATGTGGATCGGGGATCTAATTCTTTCTTTATACCTAATAAAATATTAAAAAATTCTGGAACTACTACAGAAAAATTGGAGTCCTATAAAATAGATCCAAAGGACGTACCAGTAGAGAATATTAGTGAAGATAATTTAGGGGATATCCTACCAACTTTGGATACTTTTAAATCACCAACTATAAAGGGTATCCTGAATAACCCCCTATTCTATAATCAATTAGTCCCACTCCCTGTTGAAGAAGGGATGCAGATTTTTTATAGAGGTCCTAAAGAAAGGATACCTCTATTTAATAAGCAAGGTAAAAAAGTAGTAGTCCCTTTTAATAAAGTGGATACTCAAGTGAGTACAATAAAGAGGAAAAGTAATAGTTCCTCTAACTCTTATGAGGACATATCCAGAGTACCCCAATCCTATAGTAATAAGAATTTTGAATCTTTGGGGGATTCTTCCCTAGTTAAATTTGGAATTATAGCGGAACAGATTTCATCTGCTAAAGCTGCGGGGGATTCTGAAGTTGCTAAAGGATGGGAGTCTCAATGGGAAAAGGAGTTATCTAAAATTCCTTCAGATAAAAAAGAAAAATTAATTAAAACTTTGAAGTTACTACAAGATAATGGATTACTAGGGGAGGTTCTTTACTAATGGAATCCATTACTCCCGATCCAAAAGATATTAGTCTATCCCCTACTTTTAGGGAAGTTACAGATTTAGAAAAACCTGAAGCAGTTCTACAATCTAGTGAGTACCAACCTATTATCCCTGGGAAAACCCTATTTGAGTTAAATCAATTCGGCCCCAATATTACTCAAATAATTGCCGATGGAGCAAACCTAGCTATCAATAACTACCTCTACAAAGATATGCCTTTAATGAGTGTAGAGGAGCAAAAGAGAGAATTTGGGTATGATTTTGGTGCCCCTCTAAATCCTATCCAAGCTAGATTTAAAGCTAAAAGAAAGAGGGAAGAAGAGGAGTCCGCAAGGGCGCAAAGTCTTTATACTGGTGGTCCTATTAAAGAATTTTTAATGGGTATGGCAGGAAGTGTCTACTATGACCCTGCCGGTATGTTGACGGGAATAGGGGCAGGGAAAGTATTGGGCTCTGTAGGTGCTAAATTGGCAAATTCTGCCTTCAAAGCAAAGTATGCTGCCTCCACTTTATCCAAGATAATAAGTAATCCAGTTGGGAATGTCCTAGCAGAAAGTGCTTTGGAAACTTCTGCCACCGCCCCTTTAGAGTACATGAGAAATAAACAGATAGGTACTAAGTACGATGCCAAGAATTTTGCATGGATGTTGGGTGGGAATATACTAGGAAACTCCGTATCTAAGGGTTTACACTATGGGTTGGGTAAAGCTTTTGGATATACCAAAGAAATATTAAAAAATGGTTCAGATAACGCTAAGGCAGATATTCTATCCAAAATGGATGAAGCTGCTGCCAAGGGTGTTCCAATACCTGAAGAATTAATAGAGAAAGGTATTAGGGATAATCTCCGACCTACTACCAACGATATAGTTCCCGATGTAAATACAGTACATGAGAGGCCACATTACGGCCCAACAATAGGAAGAGATTATGGGAATGGGATCACTGTAACATCCAATAAGGAAGTTGCTAGTAGATCCATGATGTATCATGACTCTAAAATATTTGAAGTGGAGGTAGGTAAAGAAGTAGTTCCATTAAAGGAAGCACCTCTTCCTGAGATAGCTAATAAATTACTATCTAGCATCCCCCAAATATTAAAGAATGAGGATATACCAGATGGATTAAACTCTAGGGCATTAACTCAACCATTGGATCAGACTATAGAAGAAATAGTGGATGCTGCTGAAAATTCTGGAATGTCTGAGACTCGTGTTAGGGATACAATTAATAAATCTTTAGCTGAGATGGGAATTAAGGGATACCACTATGTAGATGATAATGGGGTAGAGAATCTATTTATATTTGATGACTCCATTATAAAACAAGAAAAGCTAACGGATATAAAAAAACATGAAGCTATGAAAGAGATGTCAACAACCTCTAAGGAAATTGACGACTATATTAAAAACCCCAAGAATGATATCCACTATGATAAGGAAGAAGTATCCGGCCAGTATGACAATCCTATTCCATCCCAGGAAGAAATAAAGTATGGAATCAGTGAAGAATTGGATCACTTACTTAAGAATGTAGAAAAAGTTAATGAGATGGATCCAGAAAAGTTTAATGCCTTTGCTAAAGAGGCGGCGGAGTTAGAGGAGATAGAGAAAAATAATCCCCTATTTGATGGGGAAGATAATTTAGAAGTTAAGACTAATGAGAAACCTTTTGATTTTGAAGAAAGTGGGGAGTCCTCTTTACAAGAAATACTGAATCCTAAACCTGTCAAACCTAACCCTATGTTTGAGAGTAGGAAGTTTAATGACAGACTAAAAATAAAAGAATTTGAATCCCTCGAAGATAGGGTAGCAAAATTAAAACAGGATTTAGATAACAAGTTAAAAGAGTTACAGAAATTGAAAGGGGATGTTAGTAAGGAAAGTGAAGGATTTAAGGCACTATTTAATTGTGTAACTAAAGGTTAATATGGAAACGGTTAAACCAAAGATAGATAAAAAAGCAGAGCTACTAGCTAAATATAGTGTGGCAGGGGAGCCTACTGTAGGCCCGTGTATGGTAAAGATGCTGGCCTCCAAATTTGGAAAAATCCTAACAGAAACCCAAATGGGGAAATTGAAAGAAGTAGTACAAGAACTACAAGTTTCTGCAGGTAGGTCGGTGTATAAACAAGGTAAAACTCTTTCGGAAATTGCATTAAATGAGAAAGAAATTAAAGACATACTTTCCAAACCTCTGCGGGCAAATACAGATATAAGATTAAAGGCTTTGAAAAAATCTCAAGAATTAAAAGTAGAACAGATTACTAAATATTTAAGAACAGTAGATTTTATTAAGAAGCAAATGGCATTTTTAGATATGGCAGCAGACTCTAAAAGTAAAACAGCGTTGGACGCTTTTCTAACTCCTTTCTATGGCAGTACTGAAGCAGGAGGTAAATCCTCCGTTACTATTGAAGGAAAAGCAGGGATCCTAGCACAATCTATAAAGAATGATATAAACACTAGATTGCTAGAAGCAGATTTAATGAGAGAAGCTTACTCGGAAGATTTCGGCCCTGATATAGCTAGGGAAATTGTGGAGCTATCCACTACAGGTAAAGGAGTCAGTAAAAACCCTACTGTAACTCAGATAGCCACTATTCTATTAAGTGGGATAAGACGGTTGGCAGATGCTAAGACGGGAGAAGGTACAGGGTTCCGAGCATTAAAAGATTTTATAGCCTCCTGGTCTAATGATCCTAGATTAATAAATATATCTCCTGAAAAATGGAAAACTGACTCTATGGACAGATTGGATTGGGATAGATCTTTTGGATTGGATTTAAAGGATCCCACTGACCTATTAAAAGCAAATAAAATTTTAGATGACTTCATTCAAGGTGCGAAAGATAATCCTCTGGCCCCAGGACTAAAATCTTCCTTCTGGGGAGGTACAAGGGTTTTTCATTATAAGACTCCAGAATTAGCATACAAACAAATGGTAGATTACAGTGGGTATAGTAATTTAATGGAAGCACTAGATGGGACTATAAGTCGTCAATCTAAGGCAGTGGCCGTAGAAGGTACTCTAGGTGCCTACCCTCAAGAAATGGTTAAATGGTTAAAGAAAATAGCACCAATTTTAACTCCTAATAAATCGGCAGGTAAAGGGGCAGGAAAATTAGATAAATTGGATGTGGCATTGAAGGGTGTCTACAATTACGGGGCCATTGGGGATAGTAAGTTAATAGATGTTTTGCAGGGAACTAAAGCAGTGGCAGCTACCACATTACTATTTAGATCCATTTATAAGCAACCTATGGATGCTATAAATGGATACTTAGTCAAATTTTTTATGACAGGAGAAATGAGTCCATTAAATGCAGTTATGGGGGTAGTGAATACTATCAGATACATGGTAGATAGTGAAGATAGAAGAACCATAGCTAGAGGAGTGGCATTAAATTTAGATGGGTTTTTGAAGGCATCTTTAGATAGTGGAGTGGATACTAAATTTGGAGATAAGGTTACTGGGTTTATTTACAAAGCTGCAGAAATAGCTGCCAAACTACAGTTACTCACCCCTTGGACTAGAGGTTCACAAGTTGGGGCCGGAAGATATGTAAGCACCTATGCAAAGAGAATTTTCCAACTGGATGCAAAGTTAAATAAATATGAATTGCAAATGAAGCAATCCATAGGATTGACTCCCGCTGAGGAGGCAATTGTCCAACAGGCAATAAGAAATATACCTAGTAATAGGGATATGCTTTTCCTACCCGACATTTATGAATTAGCAGATGTGGACGGAGTGGTTAAAGAAAAGATAGTTTCTAAAATAGGATCCTTTTATTATAACACTATTCAAGATATGGCAGGATTGCCTGGATGGAAAACCAGAATAGAGTATGGAACTATGGCAACATCTAAAAACATGCCAGACAGGTTTATGAGAGAAATTATGTGGACTTTTAAAGGCCCAGTAATGAAAGCCGCAATTGTAATGGGTAAAGCATTAAAAGCATCTACAGAGAGTGGAAGAATAGAATTTTTCTCTAAAGGAACTGCAGCAGTTACTAGTGCTGCCCTAATGTCTGTTGCCTATAAAGTAGCTTATGACCAATTTATGGCAATTGCAGAGGATAAAGACCCTCCAGAAGTAACTCCTTACTATGTAGCTGATGCGTTAAAACAATATACTTTAGGTCCTGTTTCTGACTTCTTACTATTATACGACTCAAAAAGAGGCCAATTCTCCCCTTCCAGAACTAGTGTACCTTTACTGTCCTATCCTATGGGTGTGGCATCTAAGGCATTAGAAGGGAAATTTGGGGAAGCTGCACAAAAAGCATTGAATCTAAACCCTAAAAAGAAGGGGGTTGAGAAGTTTAGTAAGTATTGGATGGCAGATTTATATTTATTCGGGCAAAATATGATGGAGTGAGGTATTTATGGCAGTTTCAGATTTAGATGTTACAGCAGATTACACGGCAGATGGGGTAGGTAAAACCTATGCCATACCTTTTGAATATGATGAAGCAACCCAGGTAAAGGTGTACCTGGATGATGTTGCCACCTCTGCTTTTGCCATAGTGAGTACTAACGTAGTTATGACGGCCACACCAACCGCTGGAGTTATTGTAACAGTTAAACGAGTAACTGCTCTAACTCAAGAAACAACCTTTTCTGGTACGACTTTTGACTTTGCTGGAGTAGAAGCTGCATTTGATAAATCTACAATGCAGATACAGGAATTGGATAATGCCATAGATGAATTAGTGGCAGGATCTACTGTATCTACCACAAGTGCGGTGATCCCTGATTGGGCAACTGCTACTGCCTATGTACTTAATCAAGTAGTACATCAAAGTGTTAATCTATATCGTTGTTTAATAGCTCATACCTCCACTGTGTTTCTAACTCAATTAGGTAGTGGGTATTGGGAAAAATTGGTAGTTACTGCCTCCACTGGAACTCAGGGCCCAACTGGTGCAGCGGGAACAAATGGATCAAATGGAGCTAAAGGAGATAAGGGAGATACTGGAGCAACAGGAGCAGCGGGAGCAGATGGAATATTCTCAGCAATTGCTAGTCAAGCTGAGGCAGAAGGTGGGACAGAGAATACTGCAGGAATGACTCCCTTAAGAACAAAACAGGCCATAGATACGTTAGTTCCAGCACTGTCCACCATAACAGTACTGGATGGCAGAGTAGATGCCCTAGAGACAATGGATGCCCTATTAGATGCCCGTGTATCGGACTTAGAGGCATTGGCACCGACTACTCGATTCGTAGGTAAAAAGACAACCCAAAATCCCCAGGTGGCCTGGGACTATGTGGATGGATCCCCCTCTAAGTTGGAGAGGGATTTCGACCAAGCTAGATCGGTAAAAGTTTACTTAGAAGTAAAACGTAAAACAGATGTGGAAACTAGATTTGCAAATATTGAATTGAATATGCAATGTGTGGATGATGTGTGGTATTTGTCTGATGTGGTAACTATAATTGAGATAGGAAATCCACATGGCTATATTTTTGATATTTATCAGGATCCCGCAGAGCCAGACGTAGGTAAAGTACGTTACAGGACTGAGGATACGTTGGCAGGAACTACTGAGGCAGATGAGAATTATATTAAATATGTTGGTGAAGAAATTTCGATGGGGATATAAAATGAAAAATGCAAATAAATTAGTACTCCTATTTATTACATCCTTCTTATTATTTGCTTTGGCAAATGTGGCAAAAGCTGGTCCTAAGTATTACACAGAAACCTATCTATCCGATAGCGTTCTAGGTATGAAGTACATGCCTGCTGCCTCTTCTGTCACCCTTAAATCTGGATATGGGAAGATCTATCCCAAGGACGATGATATCGTCTACTTTTTGGATGATGATGGGATTGAATATAATCTACTTATGGGGGGGGTTGCCGACTTAGATGCCTTATCAGACGTTATATTGGGAACTTCTGCAACTGGAGAGCATTTAGTATTTGATGGAAGTTTTTGGAGGAATGCCTCACCTACTACTGTAATTAATGGGGATGCTTCAGAGTCTCACATTCTATCCTACGCTGCCACTGGGGTAGGGGTTTCATGGGTGGATTTAGCCGGAACCCATACTCTTCAAATCCCTAATGCTAGTGAGTCTGATGTAACAGCAGGTTTATTAAGTAAACAGGCCTATGATTTATTTAATACCCCTATGACCTACTCTGCTACTGGTACGGAAGTTGCCTGGGCAACTAGAGAATTACAAATCCCTTATGCCAGTGAGGCAGGAGTTGAGGCAGGATTAATTAGTAAGTCTCAATTTGACTCTTTCAACAATAAACCAAGTACCCTAGCATCTCAAAGTGATGTATTAATCAATACTGCTACTCATGGGGATGTACTCACTTATGATAAGAGCATAGGTTATTGGGTAAATACTGCGGAGACTATAGCCTCCCATGATAGTTTATCTGGATTAAACGCTGGAGACTACCAACATTTAACTGCCCCTCAAGCAACTATAGCTGCTCAACCCGCCTCTGATACAGTGGGAGGGTATGTTAGCACACAGGCACAAGTATTTAGTGGGGCAAAGACTTTCCCTACTTTAAACGCTACGGATTTAACTTTAGGATCTGCTTTAGTAATTGCACAACAAACCACGACCCCAGCTAATCCAGCAGCGGGGTTTAATAAGATCTACCCTAAGGCAGACGATAAGATTTATAAGTTAACTAGTGGAGGAGTGGAATCTGAGTTAGGTTCTTCTGGAACGGCGGGGTTAGATCCCAATACTTTAGAATTATTTGTAGCAGATGATTCTGTAACTGGAGATATAAACTACCTGGCCACAGGGGCTACTTTTGGAAGCCTAGTAGGGACTCCAGTTAATTTACCTACGGTATCTACAGATGATTTCTTATCCTCAAACTCCTTTAAGTATTCCACAGTAGCTAATGGGATTAATGATATTTTTGGGTATAGTTCTACCTTATCTCCAGGGCAGACAGGTAAGAAATACTATATGACTACCCGATATCAGACTTCTGGAATAGCTACAGATACCGAACTTAGTTATGGTATTCAATATGATTCAGCATCTCCTGAAATTATAAAATTATCCGTGGCCACGGACGGTAATGGGTTTGCATTAGTGGGGATACATGTACCATACAATGCTTCAGGATCTACTATTAGGGCAGGATTTAGAAATGCTACTGGAACCCTAGGAATGGATCTTTGGTGGGATAATTTCACCATAACTACTAGACCAGTAAATCCCCTTCAATATATCGAGTATTACGGCCCAGCGGGGTATGGATCTACCAATAATAAAATACCTTATTTTTTAACCTTAGTTAAAAATGAGGGAGATAAGATATTGGAGGTAAGCAATAGTGCTAGATGGGGAATAAGTTTCACAGCATTGATGAGATGTAGAATAACCGTATATTATAAAACAAATAGAACGGACTCTTACATAGGGGCCTCTATAGATGCTTCAGGGACTTATCTAACTACCAGTATAACGGATATTTATGATTCAAAAGAAGCAGTAGGGCAGAACTATTTGGCAGGTCATTCAAGGGTATTTGAGACTACGCAAGTTTTGAACCCAGGACAAGTTTTTAGACCTCACACCCAAGGAACTCCTTACTTTTATACTAAATTAGTAATTACAGCGGAGGGGATTTAATGAAACTGATTGTAGCTCTTTCTTTATTCCTTTCTTCATGTGCCTTACTTCAATCTAATGAGGATAAGTGTTTTGAGTTGTTTAAAGAATATGGGAAAGTTAATATGTATTTTGAGAAGGGGAGAACAAAATTACATTGCAGGGAGTACAATCATGGAAAAGATTAAGAAACATTTTCTAAAGATAATCTGTACTGTCGCTGCTGCCCTTATTGTCAGTGCCGTTGGAGCAGTAGTTGGAGTTTATGTCAACGATAAAATTCAGGATAGTAAGATAGACATAATGGCAAGAAATATCGATAAGATAGGAACGGAATTAATCTGGTTAAAAAATTATTTGATTGCCCGCCCCTAAAGTGTTATAAAGCATATATGCGTTTATAACAATCTGGGGGAGAAAAATGGAAGTAGATCATTTTCTAAGAAGTGTCAAGGAGTATTGGGGTATCTTCATAGACAAATTGGATTATTGGGTAGTAGAAAAGCAATACCTAGCTCTATGGTTCCTACCTATTTCCTTAGTACTTCTGCCCTTCTATACCCGATTAGAACCTAAAGTGCCTCTAGGATACTATCAGGCAACAGGATTTATTGCCATATGTGTCCTAGCCACATTAATAAGTAGACGGGCCCTAACAGTAACATTTTTTAATTTTATGTTATTTGTTATTGGCTGTTTTATCTTCTTCATTCAACCCTACGGCCATTCCAACTCTCCTACAGTATTTTTCCATTCTCAGTGTTTCTATGCTGCACTGTTACTGTTATACACTTTGGATCAAATAAGGATAAAGAGTGGAGTAGCAAAAAGACTTTATTGGGCCATAGGGGTTGTAGGGATATTGGAAGCAATCTATATGATCCTAACCCATTACAATATATTCCTAATCCATGACTATCTATCTCCCAAAGGTGTTGGTAGATTTATCATGCAAGATGGAGTATGGGTGGATTCAGCTACCGTTAGAACTATTATAGCTCCCAAGGGATCCCTGGGAAATGAGAACTACTCCAGTATCCTAGTCACTTGCTGCATACCCTTCATGTTTAATAAGAAACTATTTTGGGGCCTAATACCCTCCTTTATTGCCCTTTATCTATCTCAATCTGCCATGGCAATTGTGGCATGTGGAGTGTCCTTAGTCACACTAGGGTTCTTATCTGGCCATCGTATAAAGACTTTTATTGCCTGTGGGGCGGGTCTTATCTCCCTATTCTTCCTACCTTTTAACTTTAGTCATGGGAATAGATTTACAGTGTGGGAAATTATAATGGACTTTATCTGGGGGAGTCATTGGTACGGTAGTGGGGCGGGTTCCTTTAGAGACTATTTCCACACATTTGCCTCTAATTTCCCTAAATACCTAGAGGGTAAAGAAAGATGGGTACAGGCGCACAACGAATACCTAGAATTACTAGTTATTTTTGGGGTATTTGCCTTCCCACTCTTCATTTATATGATGAAAAGATTGAAACCTAATAAGCTAAATGCTGTATGGTTCTCGTCCTTTGTAGCAATTATGGTAAATTCTTATGGAAATTTCCCTTGGCACTTGCCTTCTGTGGCCTTAATAGGCATAATAACTTACAGTGTATCGTGTACAAATAACAAGGAGTAACTATGATACGAAATTTATTGGTTCTAGTGTTTTTAATTATGTCCGTAAACCTTCTGGCAGCTACGCCATTTCATCCGTATGAGGAAACTAGATTTTCCGCTATCGAGGAGGATGTAAGTACCCTCCAAACGAATGAAGATTACCAAGTAGTCTACACAAAACAGTTCAACATGAAGATGGCGACAGGGAATAGTTTTGATGCTTCAGGAGCTACTATCACCCTAGGAACTCTACCAGCTACCGCTGCTATTCTTAGAAGTTATTTCTATATTGAGGATGTAGTAAACGCTGCTACAGCTAATACTATGATCTCTATGGGTTGTAAGGCAACTGATGACGTGTACGGGGCCACAGATTTGGATATTCCTACCTATGCCTCTGGTGCTATGGTGAATGGTGCAATCAATTGGGCCAACACAGCTACCTCAGCTAGAGTTTTGACAGGAGCTACAGGATGTACAGTTAGTGCATTAGTCGCCTCTGGAGAAGGTATTGTTAATGGTGAACTAGAATTATTTGTAGAGTATGTTCTCTACTAAAAACAGGAGCAAATATGGACAAGGCTTATGATTTTAAAGTATTGATGGACAATTTGAAAGCACAGGGAATTGAAGTAGCTGAGGAAGTAGTTAAAGCTATTACTATCGCTGCAATTAGTTGGTTGGATGAGTCTGCTACTCTTTCCCCAACACCTTACGACGATATGTTGAAGGTTCTTTATCCAGTTATTAAGGAAAAACTTCTCGCTTTGGAAGATAAGATCAATCCTAACGGTTAGTTGCTCCATAAAACTTCTCCAAGTTTTAGGCCAGTCGAAAGATTGGCCTTTTTATTTGGATGTGATAGCATAGATAGATGGGAGCAATATTAAAATTTATCGCCCAGTATTTCTTTATCCCCTTCCTTTTAAATATGGCAGGGAGATTAAGTGCATGGGTAATGGAGAAAATACGTGGCATACGAGGAAAAGACGGTAGAGCAGATAGTTGAGAAGGTCGTAGATTTCTCCGTACCTATCTTAAAAGAGAAGGTATTTAAATTCGTACTGTCAAAAATAACCGGAATTTTCTCTCCTTTCTGGATAAAAATAACTCTTTGGATATTGGATTGGGTATTTAATAACTGGATAATCCCTGCCCTGGAAGATTGGGAGCAAGAAGGTTTTTGTTTTATTCGCACCCAGGAAAGGAAGAAACGTGTTAAAGTGTATTTGGAGGCACCGGATGAGAATTTTGATGAGTCGGTTGATGATTTCTTTGATGCTCCTTCTGTCCATAAGTAGTTGTGGCACTTTCCCAACTATCAAACCAATAGAGGCCGGAGCAATCAATTACAATAAGGATTACTATCGAGTAGCTACCTTTGATTTTAATTATGGTAAGTTGATCTGTACTACTGATCCTGAGAATAGATCCTTATCCTTAGCACATAAATGGATAGCAATTTCACCGGAAGATTGGATGGCCATACAAAATTATTTGGATGAAATTTACACCTATATGAACAAACATTTTAAGGCAGCAATGCCTCAATTACCTAAGAGCAGGGGAACTCCTAAAGATAAAGGGATCACTTCCTTGTTAGACAATGACTTCTGATCCACACAAAATTAAAAAGATATCCCTAAAAGAGACAATTGCCAAATTGGAATGTTTGCTAGTAGTTGCCGAATCAGAAGGTAATAAAGTGTACGCCAACGCTTTAAAGAAAATGTTAAAACGTTTTAAAAGGGATGCCTAGATACTCACAAATAGTCTGGGCAGCATGTATCCACCCATAACAAAATCTATGATGGTATCCATTGTAGGCCAAGTAAACTGCCCATTCTTCTTGTTCTTTAGAGATAATACCACCTTTCAACCTTTTCAATTCTATAAAAAGCCCTAAACTCAATTTACCATAAACTACCTTTGAGATAGGTAAATTAATATCAGGAAACCCTGGCACCATACCACATGCCTTTGCCTTTGCTGCCATACCTGGAGTCATTCTTAACCCATTCATGCTGGCATTTAGTCCCCACAGTTCCTTGTGTCCTGCCTCTACCATTTTACTCTTCCACTTAAAAAGTAACTTTTGTTCATCCGACTCTAAGGGAACTTTTTCTTTTCTAAAGTTTCTAATACAACGTGGACGCTTTATTTTTTCCATGACTTCCTCCCCTCTAAGTAAATAGAAGTATCTTTTGACCTTTTGGCAGCAGCATTACCACAAGCTTGTAATAATATTCTACTGCTCTCCTCATAATCTCCTGGTGCCTCACAGATCTCCTTAAAATCATAACTTTCTGCTTCTGTTAAAACATCTGCGTGAGCAGCAATGATCTTTCTCATTCTCTGATTATCCCCCGTCAACCGTTTAAAGTAGGGGTATAATCCAGAATATAAAGCCTTTAACGCTCCCCAAAGATCCCATTCCACCCCGTGCTGGCCCGTTACTTTGTCAAATCCTTCCGTCTTAAATTGACGGAAATTTACCCTAGAGCATATGTAATTGAACAATTCCCATTTTACTTGGGAGATATTTTCTCTCTCCACCTTAAACATTTCACTTTTTTCTACAATCTCATCCTCATCCTCTGCCATAGCCCTGCGTCTGTTTTCATTCTGTATTCTAGCTTTCTTAGGATCCCCAAATTTGTTAGACACGGTTGCCTCCTATTATTGTCTTGTAATCAGGTATAAGTACTTCCTTAATAGTATTTTGTAGGACTTTACAATACAAATTTTCATTATGGAAAAACAGTCTAGAATTTTCAGTTTCAAAATTTCCAAACACAGGTTCCGCAACTATAGAGGAGATCCCTTGTGCATTGAAATAACTTGATTCTATTTCTCCCCTATCTATATCCTTATCCTCAATATCTATCTTGACTTCCTTGGTCTCAAAGAAAAAAGCACCCTCCATATTGTCTAGGAAAATTCTTGCCATCTCTACATTGTCTTGAGTATGGATGCAGAGAGCTTCTGTACGTGATACAGGAGTATAGAAACTGTTAAAATGCAACATAATTGCATGGGCTATTCCTGCCTTGCTAACTCTATCAGCTACGTCCTTCCATTGCTGAGAATTGTAGCGGAAGTAAAGGGGATTGTGTTTAAAAACGATACACCTAACACCTTGTAGAGCTAGATTTCTAGCTACTGCCTCAGCTATCCGACAATTAAAGGAGTACTCTGACTCTCCAAGATAGTTGTTGGCCCCTTGATTGATGGAATTATGTCCCACCACTAGGGCAAATTGTTTATTAGTTACTAATATTTCATCCATTCCAGATTACTCCTTTCATATTCTAATTTTTTAATCTCTTCTTTTAGATCCCTTTTCAATAGTTTTATAAGATCTTTCAATATTAATTTTTCTTTCTTGGTAGGATTCTTACTCTTTGTACCTATCTCCTGGCAAAATAGATGCCATCTACTAGGTTGTCCCTGACTAAATACCTTAACATTTCGAGAAAATTCTCCTACCATTAATTGAGTTATCTCCGTTACCATAAAAATCTCCTTAATTGTTCATATATCTTATTCTGTAACCATTTCTTTTTTACCAATTCCTGTATTTGCTCCCAATGCCGTTTCCTTATGACTTTCTTACCAAACTCAATACTTTCTCTAATACGTTTCTTATTGTTAGGCACTATCTCTGCCCAGGTCCAATAGTTATCTTTCCTATTATAGAGAGTATCATAAAAATGTATTCTGACGACAACATAATCCCTTCCTGCCCAATATCTCTCTACCATAGGAATTATATCTATAGGAATTATATCTATTTTAAAATGTCTGAATGTATTGCTCCTCATAAAATCTCCTTTTTATCCCTAGCTAATATTTCCATAAAATCATTTACTATATCCTCAAATAGGCTAGGATGTGGGGGATTTGCTCTTATGTATTCCAAACTGGGAGATCCTATCCGTTCGTTTTCTCGAACTATCCCCCAACAATGATTACTCCTGTAGCACAAGGTTCCTTTTAAACCAGGATGTCCACATTCTGCATCTTCTCCATTGTAGTATAAGCAATGTCTATTCATAAAATCTCCTTAATTACTTCCATTTTTTCTGTTAGAGCTTTAACTATCCTAACGTCCACAGGCCCACCTAGAATACGATGGGAAATACATTTTTTATCCTGCCCTATTCGATGTATTCTCTTTTCTGCTTGGTCATTATCTCCTGGCACCCAAGATAGATCATTAAAAATAACGTGTCTAGCAGCATGGAGAGTAAATCCCACACTTCCCGCCCCAATGCTCATCAAAACTACATCCAAGTGCCCACCTTGGAAGGCATTCTTTATTTCGTGTCTACGATCCACTGAGACGTTCCCATCTATCAACCCTACCTTGCAGTTGTCTCCCTCAAAACGGTTCTTTAAATCTGCCAAAGCGGCCGGATGGTAAGAGAATATAACTAGCGGACCTTCTCCCGTCTGCATCAAGTGCCGGCAATACTCATAGGTGAACTGAGTCTTAGCTAAAGCGGCATTTGCTTTAATGGTGGAGAAATGTTCCTGATCTATCTTAATCCCCTCATTAAAACAGTCCCATGCCTTGCCTAGTTCAGCATCATATTTGGAATGAGACTCCATCTTAACATTGACTCTAGTTAAAGGTAGGATTTCTACAAAATCCTCTAACTTCCTACGGAGATATTTCCCCTTCAGGTAGGACTTTAACTCCTCAATATTTCTAATTCCCGAGTATTGCTTAATGACTTTATCCCCAAGTCGGAGGATATCCTCATTCATAAAGTGGTGCTGAAACTCCCAAAAATTCATTTGAAGTTTCTTGCCATTGCAGGGGTCAGTAAGATAGCTGCATAAAGTTATCGGGGAGTAAAATTCTGATACCCTATTTTTTATTGCCGTCCCAGAGAGCAGATATAAATTTTCAATATTATCATTATCATAAATATATGTATGAAAAGCGGAAGTTCTTTCCGCCTTGGTGTTCTTGAGGTAATGGCAATTATGTACTAAAATCCCCTCTACGGAATAGGAGGGGTGTTTATAAATTTCAAGATTATAGAAACTACTTCCTCTAGATTCTCCAAAACTTCCCGATTGGATACTCTGTATATTCTCCACCCTAAAGAAGTTAGAAAAATATCCTTCTTCCGATCTTGAGCTTTCCTGGCTAATAGATTGTGAGAATTTCCATCTACTTCCACCCCAAATTTTAAGGATTCCACACCTAAATCTATTTTGTAACAAGTGGGATATCCGCTCCCAACCTTTTCTTTTGTCTTTACAGGGATATTCCATGTTAATTGGGGGATTTTCCCCATCAACATAGTCTCTGGTTTCGTGGGAGGGGATCCATTCCCACCCCTTACTGGAGGTTTGTGCCCCATATCTCGTAAAGTTTTCCTCTGTTTTTTTATTACTTCTGGATCCTTCATACAGTTTCGGTTCAATAGGTAATCTCTTAAAGCAGGGGATTGGGACCAAGATTTCACTCTGCAAGGTTTTGAGCAAAAAAGATAATATTTCGCTGTACTCGGGTACACGTTCTTTTTGAATTCCTTCCCACAAAATTTGCATTGTCTTGTTACTTCGTACACAAAGATCTCCCTTTTTTAAGTTTTCTACTTTTACCCAACCCCTACTTGTAAGGATAGGGTGGTTTCCTGTAACCTCTATAATTTTCCCATTTACTTTTAATTGGAAATGTCTTTTATAGCGGGATATATGGGTTCTAACTACTGTATCCTCCCCCATACAATTTAAAATACTATCCCCTTCTCTTATATTCTGTATAGGTACAGGTCCTCTAGGGGTATCTACCAAAGTCCCTTCCTTAAAACATTCGTCAGCTATCACAGTATTGGCATCCTTGAATAGGAACTCATGACTAGGAGCTACGTCATAACTGACAATGGAAATTCGGGCATCTTTCTGTTGCGCCATTTGGATGCTATTTAATTTATGGCCCTTAATAGTGCAAATTTCTTGGGGATCTATGTACAAAGAGAGAAGTGCCTCATCCTTCCAAGTTTCCTTAAGAAAGGATGGGCACACAATTAATAACTTTTTACAGTTTTCTGCGGCAGCAAGTGCCTGGAAACTTTTGCCCGTGCCAGGTGTGTCCCCCAGCATAGCAAACTTTGCTTTCTGGAGGAAATCACGCCCCGTTTCCTGTAATTTAAACAACGGCCTCTTCAGAGACATTTGCACTCCCTGCAAGTTTAGTTTCCATTAGAGTAGTAACATACTTGTAAAACTCTGGTAAAACATCTCCATTCTCATCAATGAAAGGGATCTCTTTTACTTCTAATAGGGATGCCTTAGCCGCCAAGTGCTCAGGACAATCCTTAACCATCTTAGGATACAATGTCTTTACGTGATCCAAAAATAACTTCTTATGATCCGCATTGGCAGTGTCAAATAGAGTTATTTTTTTATCACTTTTAGTATTTCCTTTATCTCCGACCCCACTAGATGTCTCCTGTCCTCTGGATACTTCTTTTGGAGATTCTGCAACCTTACCTTTTTTAGCTCTCGATTTTTTTTCTTCTTTTGATTGCTCAACTTCTTTTGCTGGGGGGACTTCATCTTTTTTCTCCTCTACTTTTGCTGGAACCAATTGTAATGGCAAACTTGGTTGGGTAGGGTTTAACTCTGCCTCTACCATAGCACGTAGTTGATGGATTACATCTTTGGGATCAGAATCCCCAACCTCTGCCGTAAGTCCCAAAACTTCTGGTTCATACTGTTTAATCTGTTTCGTTCTTTCATACCGTACTTCTAAAATTCTCAATTTAATTCTCCTTTTATTAATTTCTCTAATTCTTCTACCTTCTTAACCAATCCTGCGTTGGATGCTTTTAAAAGCTTTAAAGATGCCTCTTTCTCTTCTAGGGATTTATTTAAACTCTCAATTAAAGAGTCCAATCTTTTATAGGTTTCTGTGTACTTTAGAGATAGATTGTCTATTCTAACTTCTTCGGATAATCCTCTAACCCTATCCTTTAACCCTTCAACCTTCCAGTACTCCTCAAAAACCACTCCCAATCTATTTACTACAGCTTCAAATTTAGCTTCTAAAGTGGGGTATAAACCCCATCTACCGTCATCCTTTGGATTATGGTATTTTGCTACTTCCTTTACTAAGGATTTCTCCACCCATATTCCCTTTAACATCATAGGGTCTAAGGAATCTTTATCCACTTTTTTAAACCAACCCATAAATTCTCCTAATCTAAAAAGCTATCATCAGTTTTATAACTGTCGATAGTATTAATCTTAATCAATTTTGCTGATTCACTAGCTAAGCATCTATGGCATTGTGACCAATACTCACAAGGCTTAAAGAAGCTATCACACTGACTAAAATTTTGTTTGCTTTCTCGGACACCTCTTCTCAATACATCTGCTGTGATAGAAGAATCCATAAACTTTTCAAAAGCAGCGGAGGGTGACATCACTTTTATAGGGATTTCAATATCATAACTTTGCAAGCTATGTTCCGTTTTTTCCCTATTCATGGCATCCAAAATCCTAGCAACGAAATTCCCATCTGCCTCTCCTTCCTTCCTAGAAACCTTATTCTTAGTCGTCACACGGTATCTGCATCCTGCAAACTTCTCTACTTTTAATCCACACAAATCAGCAATTTGCTGTTTAAAGTAAGCATACAGATTTAACTGCAAATCATTGAAGAGTCTAGCTACCTTAGTTTCGGATAATTTAGCTGCCGTTTTCAGATCAGCAATCCACCATACTTTTGTTAATGGATTGATGAGAATTAAGTCGGCAAATCCCAGGTAAGTCGCTTCCTCTTCAATCTTTACCTCAGCAGCAACAAATTCTAATTTAGAATATTGATGCACGGTTAGGTATCTAAGAGTCATTGCCATAACTAGGCAAAGGATATCCCTGTCCTGTACTCCATTACGTTTTGCCAATTCATCTAACTTTTCCCATACCCCAAGTCTCTTCTCTACTGCCAGGTACTTAGGACTATGCTCCAAATGCTCTAATAGCTCATGAAACAAAGTACCAGTCTCTAAGGCATCAGATTTTTGGTAGTCAGAGTCATAAGGAGTTTTTTTAACCTTATAGTGCCACCAACGCCTCTCACAATTGTTAATCTTTTCCATTGAAGAGTAGGAGAGATACGTCTCCCCTACTGCCTCTTTTTCATTGTCTGCCATAATTACCTCTTTTGGGTTTGTCTAATATTTCCAATATTCTACATAGCACCACAAGGATGACTACACAGACTACCAGTAATAAGTAAACACAGGTCTCTAACACAACTACTCCAAATCCACTCCGTCATTTGCTGGGTCAATGACTGCTGGAGTTACAGATGGGGCGGAAAATTCACTAGGGTCTCCTCTAACGTCTGCTTTATGGTAGTGATTCTTATTGCTAACGGCATCCCCTTTTTTGAAATTCTTCTTAGCAGTATATCCCTCGTAAATAAACTCCACATAAAAATTTAAATTCTTATTGGTTGCTTTTCTCAACTCTTGGATTCCTTGCTCAAGAATATTTGACCAATTCAGAACTACAAAATCCCCAGCATTGCAAGCATTCTTGCCTGTCATCGTAGACTTCTCTACTAGTAGGGTATAGTTTGGTTTTGGATATAATGTACCTACGCCCTCTTTTACAAGGACTCCCGCTACCATTTCCCCTTCTTTCATTGATTGGAAATCTAAGAATTTCCCACCTTTCGCCATAGAACGTGTTTCTCTGTTTCTTGTTACTTGAACCATTGTTGTTGCTCCTGTTAAATTGCCAGATCATCTGGCATAAAATATTTTGAATACTTCTTATACTCGTTTTCATCTCTTTCGTCAACTAGAATTGGCATTACATCAATGTCCCACCCACATGTAGTAATCTTTTCCTCTTTACTAAATAAACTTTCTGACCAGGCATATAGGTCTAGCCCTACCGTCGCATCCTTAGACTCTCCAAACACATTATAAAAAGCTCTTAACATGCAATCGGCGAATATTGGAGCCTGAAAAACTAGGTTGGTTCCCTGGATATACAAGGCATCATGGAGAGTAAAGATCACTTGTAATCCTGCCATCTGACACAATTTAACTGCCTCTCTCATTATAACTGATCCCATCCCTTGCACTAAAAAATTCTTGACAGATAAATTATTTTCATTATCTCCCCACATATACCAACCGTCAGATAACTTCAAATATCCATCAGTTTCATATTGAAAAACAACATCCTCTTTCCACTCAGTGTAGACATGGAAAATAGATTCAAAGTCGTCAATAAGTTTCTGCGCCTCTTCCTCAGTAACTAATTTCCCTGTATCTGATGTTAGTTTTAGAGCTAATGACTTGGCGCGCATCCCGAAAGACATTCCCAAAACGGTACTTTTGAAGAGGTCACGAATTTCCTTATAACCCTCTTTCTTCCCATCTTTAGGCACGGCACCCGCTTCCTTAGCGAACCACAGATAAACATCCCCAGAATGGTAGGCATCGATCATTGCCTGATCCCCAGATAGCAACCCAGCAATTAGAAACTCTTCTGACTTATAATCTGCCCCTAAGATAAAGGTTCCCAACTCTGGGTAGATTAGAGAGCGCATCCATGCCGATTTAAGAGGGATGAAACTAGTAGAGGAAGGTTGACTACGGGCAGTTTGGCTGCCGTAAATGTTCATATAAGGCCGTACTCTTCCATCAGTGCCCACACTATCCCAAATAGTTTTCCCTTCCTTAGTTGGGACAAAACCATTTAAAGATTGTTTAATATTGAGGTAGCGAAGTATCTGGGCACCTAAATTATCTGTAGGGTAGTTGTGGCGGAAGGGGAAAAACTTTTCAAAATTTTCTTGCTTCAAGGAATAGCCTCGCTTCTCAGTCATAGGCCATTCAAGTCCCAACGTTCCAATCCACTCCTTCAACTTATTCTGATCTTGCTTAAACTTTTGCTCCTTCTTGTCCCACTTAAAAGGTCGCATGGGGTGATGCTGATTGATTTCTCTAGCAACCTCAGACAATAGTGGCTTGACAGAGGAAGTAAAATTTTTCATCCATTCCACATTAACTGGGTAGCCATCCCTCTCCATAATAGCGGTTCTAGCAGCGTAATCACCACGAGCTAACATTTCACCCTTTAGTAATTTCCACGCATCATCCTTTAATCTTTGTCTGTATTCTGCCAGGATTGCTTTGAATAGCAGCGGAAGGTTAGTTACATCATGCTCACAATATTTTAGGATTTCTTCTCGGTGTATCTCAACATCAATACCTCGTATAATGATGTCTCGTATTGTCTCTTTCTCGGCGAGATCAATTCTCTTACCGAGCAGTTTATAAACTGCTGATCCCAGTGAGTAGCTTGGCTTGGAAGAGGAAACACTATCGTCTGCTTCTGTCTCATACATCCTCGCTAGGTCAGGAGGAAAGGTAGTTACTTCCTTCCCCTCTTTACTTAGTTGCTTACCATAGGATAACCGATTACAACCATTAAGCAAGCATCTATACTCTAGGTATAAGTCAATCCATTGAAATTTGGTCGGGTCTAGTCCTAAAGAATAAAAAGCAGATGCTTCAGCCACTACGTTCCAAGATAGGAAGATATACCCTTCCTCCTGTAAACGGAGAACATATAATCTAAATTCATAGATGGGTATCCACCATTTCTTAAACACTCCATCTACTAAAGTCACACAGCAAATTACGTTAAGATGTTTCTCTTTTGTTTGATTGTATTCAAAATCTAGGAAGCAATATTTATTTTTCACTTTAAACCCATTATCCCAATATTGAATCCCAATACCGATATTTCTATTCTATGGCAAAAAGAATTATTAACAACGCTATAATAGAATACCTCTCCATTGAATCCATACCAAAAATCTAGGAAGCAATATTTATTTTTCATCTCTCCCACTTTGGGTCATTCTTTCTTATGTATGCCAATTCTTGGGCATATTTGGATGATAGGTCTTCTAAAGTTGCGAGTTTTCTTTTTAGCTCTCCCATTTCATCCTCCAAATCATCCAGAATATTTCCTATAGTTTGTGTTGAAGGGTCTCCAAATCTCTGCCATCCAAACCCACCCCCTGTTTCGCATACTCTTAAGTTTTTCCACGACGAGTATTTAATCTTCACAATCCCTCCCATTTTCTTCTGTATAATAAACACCCTCGTCAACTTCTATCCCATACTCTTCCAACTGAGCTAAAATTTCAGACACTTTGTCTAGAAAGTCCTCTGGTATTTGTTTCAGTTTTATATTAACTTCGTAAGTTTCTAAGAACATAATCAACCGTCCTTCATAAAAATAGAACTATGAAATATATTAAAGAGTTATTTAGATATTTAGATATAGTGCTAAGTAGTCCAAATGGACTGGCAAAGTACCAAGTCCTAAGGAACTCAATTACTAAAACAGCTATTATGTTAATTAGAAAAATCCATATCATAATTATTCCCTTAGCTATTTACACTTATCTTCAAAAAGTGTCACTATTTCAGATATTGATACCGCAGTACAGTCCCTATATTGCTCCCAATAGTTGTTATCCTTTAAAAAAGATTGCACCTTTTCTGGAGTCTCAAAAATAGTCAATCTCCACTTTCCATTATCATTTAGAAACTCCATCATAGGGCAAAAGACATTATCAAAGTGAGATGCCTCATTAGTGTAAGTACTATAATTATGAGACTCCTGATACTCCCTACCCAGAAAATTACCTTCTTTATTTCTTATTAGACAAAATTTCATTTGCTCCCTCCTGACGACTTAAAAATAATTCTCTTTTCAATTCTCTAACTTTTCGTTTCAAAGTTTTATTTTTATCTCGCAAGATAGAATTTTCCCTCGGAAGGTAAGTTATTTGTTTCATGCAATCCTTAATACATTCTAAACTATTTGCTATTCGTTGGACACATCCCACAATCAATTGAATGTCCGTTATATTGTTCTCGTTGCCATCATTTCTAATCCAAGGAAGTTTACTAAGTTCCTCGAAATTCCTATTTTGTTTTCCCACACATCCCTCCCTCTTATTTTTAACTATAAAAGCCATTTAAAAATCCTCTATCCCTAAATCATCACTCTTCGCAGTTGGTTGAAACATTTCATTTGGTATTATTTTAGCGACTTTCCCATCGCCCACTATTAATCCTAATCTATGTTTTCCTTCATGTAAATAGTTTTGTAAAAATTCCCCAACCTTCTGTTTGGAGGGGTGGTATCTCTTATCGCACCCTTCACTAACTGCTTGTTGTCTGATCTCAGCATAGCCATACTCATTTGAACTTTTAGATAAAATTTTATTGACAATTATTCTTTCCACAATAGTTAGAGAGGCATCTACCATTTTATAAAATCTATTACCTCGCCAAACTGTAAACTCATTCATCCCAACGTACCTTCTAAACAATACCCAATGGCCAAACTTTGCCAACCACTCCACATCCTCTTTTATCCTCTTTACAAAAGATTGAATATATTCTTGTGTCACTATGGTGTTCCACGGCACCTCACTAAGATCAAGGACTGAAAATCTTCTATCATCTGGTGCAATTTTAATATCAGTCACATCATTATTGCAAATAACATAACTATTGAATGTCTCAACTGACTGCCCCACATTTTGATTCTTAAATTCTAAGGACTGTTTGGGATTGGCATATTTTTTTAGTAATGCTAAAGATTTATCATCCTTCGCTTGCAACTCATCCAACACTATAACTCTCTTATCTGCTAGAAAACCATTAAAGTTGCTATCAAAGATGCCCTTCGGTGCTAGAAAATAATTATGCTCGCCGACCAGTGCCTCCAGTAAATAGCAAAACACATTCTTCCCAATCCCCTTCGCGCCATTTAATACTAGATAAGTTTCATTTCTACTGAGCACTGCTTGTCGAAGCCAATTAAAAAGAAACTGTCTACACTCCTTATTAGGCACAAGGTGGACTATAAACTCGCCAATCTCCTTTGGACAAGATAGTTCCTTATCTGGGGCGACACATCGCCATGGCGGCGGAGAGTACTTGTTAATGACAACGGTATCTCTGCCATCAATATCCTCTGAGTACATCACCTTTAAATTGTAGGGGTCGTATTTTATCAAAGCTAAATTTCTATCCAATAAGGTACGTGCCTCCTCCTTACTTATAAAGACGGCATTTTTTATCTTATCCTCGTAGGATGAAAAGGAGAAGTTAGAGGAAACTTTTTTATCCTTTAAGTCCCATATAATTTTATCTCCTGTCTTCATGTCCATAAACACTTTGTAGCTGTAGACATCAACGGCGGAGTTAAGTTCTTTTTCTGGTGCCTCTCTAAAATCCGCCATTTTCTTATTTGGGGCAGATATTCCCCCTAACTCTACTACTTCCTCAGGGGGAAATAATTCATTAATCAAATCATCCATCAAAGTTGGGTTGCAATATTTTAGATTCCTAAACTTTGGTACATCCGAGTGCATCCCCATGGATTGCATCCATTTCTCAAAGAATACCTCTTTACTTAACTTGCCTCTTTTGTTTATGCTGTAGCAAAATAACTTTCCATCCTTGTACTCCACTCCAGACAATTGAAGGAAGATATTTTTAAAATCCTCGTAAACTATTTGATGTTCTTCTGAGTAACTCATGTGATTAGTCCTCGTGGACAGTATTTAAAAAATGTCATTTATTCCTCGCTTAAAATTTTAATTGCATCCATTACTCGGTGATCATAAAGGCCATCTCCCTCATGGAAACTTCCATACTTTAGGATTTCAAGCACCCTCTTTATTTTGTCGTTAGGGAAGGATTGGGCGGCTTCCCAAATACATGAAGTATGATTTCCATGACCAGAAAGATAGAATCTATTATTACATATTCTACAGGAGTCCAAAAAATCCTCTTTCTTTTTAAATACTTTCTCGCTGCTCACTTCCCACCCCTTAAAATTTTAATGATTTTCTTTCTTGCAGCTTCGGCGTCTTCTCTGGTGCGGAAGCAATTAAACGTGTACGCCTTATCATCCCCACTACAACTCCTATAATTTGGGAAAATAACGTCTACGCTATCTGATACCCCGCTATAAACATTAGCAATATCCATGCTAATGTACGCATATCTTTCGCCCATTTTTGGTATCCACCGTTTAATTTGCTTTTTCACTTGTTACTCCTGTTCCCAATAATTTCCATACGCATAAAAACAAGTGGGTGTCTCCACCGGAGGTTTCCCTGGTCGGTACTCCATAACAACACCATTATCTATAGCATAGTAAATCCCGTATTCCGGTGGGGAGTCCGTTATTTTCTTACCTTCAAATAAAGCTTTCCATAAATCAATTGAGCGTTTAAACGGTTCTTTCATCTGTGACTCCCTAATTTTTCCCCCCTAATTAGTTGATTAAAACCCAGGATGCTGGATTAGGGGCCAACATCCCAGGGATCAGTCGTGGCACTCCCGAAAGAGTGTACTCCACCAACCTGATCAATCTCAGACACAATAAATGCTAAAAATATTACTGTCAAGCGAGAAAAGTTTTTACATATCTTACATCTTGACTCGTTGCTATTAACGCAACTGCTTGCAAATGAGTTTCGCATATTTAAACTAAATATTTTTATTTAGTTAAAAATTGCTATGTCAAAATATAATATTTAGTGGTAAGTTAGTGCAGTGTAATTAAAGGATTCAAATAAAATATTTTGTTTTTGAGATACGAAAATTTGGAGAAAAAAAAAACGTGACGGCCATACTTATTTTTAAATTATATATATATATCGAATATATCGAAAAAATAATTTGACGCAACTGCTTGCAACTTCTACAATTTCTATTTAATCTGTCATCTTATTTTTTCGATCTTCACATTGATTTAGTAGCTAACTTATTGGTTAGACAGGGATAGCGGAACCGCTTCCAGTTACCTAGTAGGTTAAAGGAAGCGGGAATTGTTGTCAAGATAAATATTTAAATAGTCCGAGTACTGACCACTTAAACAGTAAGATTTATTTTATAGATCAAATTCTTTGGAGGTAATGACTTCAGTTTCCAATAGTTCCAAGTCTCCCACTGGTAGGCTTACCTTAGTCGGATTGGGGAGATTAAGCCTCCCTCCTATTTCTTGTAGTTCTTCCCAGGTTGTAGTTCCTGACCATGCAAATATTGTATTACTAGGTCTATGCTTAATCCAATAACGGTAAAGAGTTACTTTGGTGGTCTTCTTGGGATCATAAACTTCCCAGTCACTAGGGGTGCTAAAGACATATTTGGCCAACCCCTTATCCGAATGTACTATCCTCCCCTCCTCGTCGAAGTAAATATATACCCCCTTGTTGAGTAGAGGGTTGGTTAATTTCTTCCCGTCTGCTAAAGCCCGATAGATTTCTTTTTGATTTTTCATATTAAACCCCCGACTTGGTAAAGGTTGGTTTAGAACGCTTAGCGGTAAGGTATTTCTTCATGATAAAGACTTCTT
>Ga0172381_10000745_pt1 | contig 40026 bp, 38 predicted proteins | sample Leawel6488metaG_FD_119754 | JGI IMG/M metagenome (GOLD analysis project Ga0172381, IMG submission 119754) | Leachate microbial communities from a municipal landfill in Southern Ontario, Canada - Leachate well 64-88 metaG | ecosystem: Engineered > Solid waste > Landfill > Unclassified | place... | reverse complement strand
ATTCAGCTTTTCCAGAGCTCGCTTCGTCATATAAACCTCACCGCGAACCTCTATCACCTCCGGGATTTCGTCGGAAGATCCTCTTAAAGCAAGCGGTATCGAGCGTATAGTCTTCAGGTTAGCTGAGACATCATCGCCCTCCACACCATCACCGCGCGTCGCCCCCTGCACCCATTTACCTTTCGTATACAGCAGCGAAATGCTCACTCCGTCAAATTTAAGCTCAACGACATATTCCACCTTTTCACCCTTAAGATTTTTCCGCACCCTTTCATCAAATTGGCGTATCTCATCGGGTGAATAAGTATTATCAAGGCTCATCATAGGGACGAGATGTTTTACAGTTGAGAAATTTTTCGCAGGCTTACCACCGACACGCTGAGTGGGCGAATCTGGCGTAATGAGCTCAGGATGGGCAAGCTCAAGATCTTTAAGATTCCTGTAGAGCTTGTCATATTCCTGATCGCTCATACTTGGCTTGTTGAGCACATAGTAAAGATGGTCGTGGCCTTCAATCACCTTTCGTAATTCTTCTATCTCTTTTTTTATATCTTTTGCCATTTAATGTCCTTCGGCCAATCTGGAAGCAAGGTTAGCCGGTAATCCGGCGGCTATTATTTTATTCCGTGCCGTCCTGATGTCATATCCAACCCGCTTGATCTCCACAGTGCCGGCGCGCTTATCGTAAATCGCAAACGATGCCCTCGGGTCGCCATCCCGCGGCTGGCCAACGCTGCCTATATTGATAACGTAATTTTTACCATCCTCCAGCTTTGCGCCCGCACCTTTAACTCGTGAAGGCCTCTTACCGTCAAAAGCAAATATACCCGGAACATGAGAATGGCCCACAAAACATATTTTAGTTTTAAGCATCCGGAAAGTTTTGTCGGTATCATTGGCGTCGAAAATATAGAAAAATTCTTTCGGCTCTTCAAGCGAACCGTGAACAAAAGTCATATCGTCGGCAGATTCTGATAATTTAAAAGTCTTCATATACTCAGCGTCGCTGCCGCTGATCACATTCTCTGTCCATTCAATGGCTGCAGCCGCCTGCTCATTGAAATAACTTAACTCGAGCATACCAAGAACGCCCCACTCATGATTTCCCGCTATAAGCACTGATGGGTTAAGCGCTTTTACCTTTTCTATGCATTCTTTTGGATTTGCGCCATATCCGACCACATCGCCCAGAGATACATATTCACTTATGCGCTCTTTCTTCATTTCAGCTAAAACCGCATCCAGGGCTTCAACATTGCTATGTATGTCAGCTATAAGGCCGTATCGCATATTTTAAAATCGAACATCGAACTGTTCGAATTCTCCGGTTGCCTCGCTCCAGTCAGCATCAGCACTACGAACATATCCTTTAAACACGTCATCTATTTTAGCCAAAAACGCTCCTATGTCAGATTCTTTTCCCTCGCAAATAACTTCTACACGGCCATCAGGCAGGTTTTTCACCCAGCCCGACAGATTTAAAGAGACGGCTAGCCTCTCTGCCGTATACCTGAAACCTATACCCTGAACCGATCCGGAATAAAATATGTGAAGGCGTTTTAAGGTGCTAGTTTTTTTGGAGGATGTCTTCATATGGTTAATGTTCAGGAAAGCCAACTCTTCTGACTTTCCTGAGTAAAAAATGGTCGGGAAGGCGGGATTTGAACCCACGACCTCTTGGACCCGAACCAAGCGCGCTAGCCAGCTGCGCTACTTCCCGATTTGTGCCATTATATTAACATATTGGTATAATATGGGCAAATAAAATCCTTCGCCAGGTTCAGCGTTTTACCATGCCTTGTATCGCATAATAAAAAAGCCCTGAGATAATTCTCAGGGCTTTTTAGATTTTACTTTTTTCCCCCTACCAATTACACTCTTCAAACATAAACTCCGGATCTTTAAGTATCGGTCCGTAATGTTTAGGCAGAGGTATCGGGAACGTTACCGTTTCATAAGCTCCGACCGCCAGCCTCACTCCACTCATTCCGACACCTTTCAGAAGACCCCACGTGCAGGCGGCTATCGGGCCGTCTGAATTATTCACTCTCGAGATTTGCAGCAGCACTTCCATAGGAAAAGTTCCAATGTTAGCTATCCCTCGTCCCAGCTTCTTCAGAGGATCGTCGCAATATCCAGGAGCGGCAGCCAACACAGCCAATAAAATTACTATTAATCCGATTGAAATAGTTCGTCGTGCCATATTTGTCCCCCTTTGCATAAAACTATATCACCAAACCACCGCTTCGTCAAATTTTTCTAGAACCCCATCTGCTTGAGAAAGCTTTCGGTGACGCCGCCTTTTTTATCGAGGTCCCTGAAACGTGCGAGATATTTTCCTATTATATCAAATTCAATATTAACTTTATCACGTTCACGTTTTCCGGAAAGGTTCGTCATCTTCAGCGTATGCGGTATCACATACACCTTTAAACTACCCCGGCCTACTTCTCCCACCGTCAGACTTATACCATCCAGCGCGACCGATCCTTTTTCAACCACAAGATGGCTGAACTCCGCAGGAAACTCTATCTCGATACTATATTCTCCGCCATTATTTTCAATCTTCTTTACAGTTCCGACACAGTCGACATGTCCGAGGACAAAATGTCCGCCGAGAGGGCCTCCGGTTTTAAGGGAATCCTCCAGGTTAACCCTATCTCCGCTCCTTACATCCAGAAGTCCGGTCCTGCGGACAGTCTCTTCCATAACGTCAAAAACCATAATGCCCCGCGCGTTCTCTACCAGCGTCAGGCAGGCGCCGTTTACAGCTATGCTGTCACCTATGTTCGCACCTTTAGAAACAATATTCGAAGACACTTCTAGCCGATATACATTCCCGGATCGCGCTAAGCTACGCACAGTATTCAACTCCCTTACCAATCCTGTAAACATGATCACACCTCAGCTTCTATTAAAATATCCTTCTTGAATTTTCGTATTTTTAAATTATTCAGAACAAGCGCCTGGCTCATCCTGCTTATTCCTCTGCCTTCTACAGAAGTAACAGCATCGCGGCCGCCAATTATCTTCGGAGCAATAAAAAATAGGAACTTGTCGACAAGCTTTTTCTCGACCAACCCGGCAGCAAGCTCTCCGCCGCCCTCTACCATGACATGAATCAACCCCATCCTGCCCAGTTTTTTCAGAAGATCCTTAAGGTCGACTTTTCCGTGATCTGATTTAGCTGTAATAATATTATGTGTTTTAGTTTTTTTTGTTGTAGCTATATATACCGGCGAAACACCCGAAAAGGAAAAAACTCTGGCGTTACGCGGCGTTTTCAAAGCACTGTCCACGATTATCCTGACAGGCTGCTTACCCTTAGAGACTCTGCTAATAAGGGCAGGATCGTCTTTAATGACGGTATTGACACCGACCATTACTGCGTCGGATTTTGCGCGCAATCCATGAACATAGCGCCTGGAATCATCGCCTGTGATCCATTTGGAATCGCCAGACCTGGTGGCTATCTTTCCATCAAGCGACTCGGCCATTTTTACGGTCACATACGGCATTCCGGTCGTAATAAATTTTACGAACGGTTTATTTATACTTGCGGCTTCATTCTCAAGAATCCCGGAAACAACTGCTACACCATGCTGTTTCAGCTTCTTCAAGCCCTTCCCGTTTGTAATAGGATTAGGGTCCTTCATTGCGACTATAACTTTTTTTATCCCGGCAGCAATGACAGCTTCTGTGCAGGGAGGTGTTCTGCCGAAATGATCGCAAGGTTCAAGCGTAACGTAAAGTGTGGCATCCTTAGCTTTAGCGCCGGCATCTTTTATGGCATTTACCTCAGCGTGTGGAAGCCCGCACCTCTTATGATAACCCTTCCCCACCACTTTACCATTTTTCACAATAACCGCGCCGACAGCAGGATTGGGATTTGTCAAACCTTCAGCCCTTCTCGCAAGAGAAAGCGCCAGGCGCATGAATTTCTCATCTGAACTCATAACGTATTTTTTCCGGCTGCAGCCTTAAGTTTTTCCACCAATTCATACGGCACCCTGATAGTGCCCATAAGCACTCTGCCTTTTCCCATCCCATGGCAATCAGATCCGCCGGTCATCAAAAGCCCGTACTCTTTCGCAAGCTCTTCATAGCGTTTAACCACTGACGCCTTATGGTCGGTATGATAAACCTCTATACCCTTCAGGCCATAGCCGATCAATTCCGGAATATACTCGTCTCTGTTCATTATTCCCGGATGCGCCAGCACGGGCACGCCGCCGGCCTTCAGGATAGCCTCTATAGTTTCTTTAGGCGAGAACCTCACATGCGAAACATAGCACGGCTTCTGGAAACCTATATACTTATTAAAAACATCCTTAAAACTTTTTACCTTTCCGGTTCTTATCATAGCCTGGGCAAGATGAAGCCGCCCGACAGTCCCGCGGCCGGCAAGTTTAAAAACATCTTCCGCCTTAACGTCTATTCCGGCCCCATTAAGCTTTGCGACCATCGCATGTATACGGTTAATTCTCGACTCCTGCATATCTTTAAGTTTTTTTATCAGCCATTCGGCTTTGTAATCTATAAAAAATCCCAGTATGTGTATCTCGGCATCCTCTTTTTCTACCGTAAATTCAATGCCGGGCACAACTTCGATACCGAAGGATGAAGCCGCTTTTTCACATAGCTCGATCCCGTCAACGCAATCGTGATCGCATATAGCCACAGCCGACAACCCCACATTATTCGCACATGCAGCAACTTCTTCGGGAGTAAAAGTCGAATCGGAAAAATTAGTGTGTATGTGCAGGTCGGCGTATTTCATGGTTCGGCTCGCTTCGCTAGCTCACCATGATACTGAGCTAGGTTATTATACTGTATGCTATGTCGAAGTATCATTTTTTATTTTTTTCCATGTCTTTATTTATCTTATCAAGAACACCGTTGACAAATTTACCAGACTCGCTGTCGCCATATCTTTTTGCGATATCTATCGCTTCATTTATTGTAACTTTTGGCGGTATTTCGTTCGCAAAAAGCAGTTCATAGGCGGCAAATCTGAGTATATTACGGTCTATCACGGCCATCCTGTCAAGCTGCCAGTTCGTTGCGCATTCCGATATTATCTTGTCGATCTCTTTCGATTTATTTGCAGCGCCCAGGACGAGAGAATTCGCGAACGTCTTAACGTCAAGATCTTTTTCTTCATTATCCTTCCAATATGCGTCAATACACTTCTTCGGCTCTCCGCCTGTAATATCAATGGCATACAATATCTTAAGCGCGCTCTCTCTCGCCTTCGTCCTTTTTCTCATCCTGTTACCTCCTGAAAATTTTACAACTTCTCGTAAAGATTTGCCATCTCGACGGCCGACATCGCGGCATCGCGGCCCTTATTGCCATCCTTGGTCCCTGCACGCTCTATTGCCTGCTCAATATTGTCGGCTGTGATAATGCCGAATATGCACGGCACCCCGGTATCGAGCGATACTTTAGCCACACCCTTAGAGGCCTCGCTGGCCACAAACTCAAAATGCGGCGTAGCACCCCTTATAACTGTCCCGAGACAAATAACGCCGTCATACTTTTTTGACTTTGCAAGCTTCAGGGCAACTATAGGTATCTCAAATGCCCCGGGCACCCACACAACATCCTGCGCACTATCCTGTGCTCCATGCCTGGAGAGCGTATCGAGACAGCCCTCGAGAAGCTTCGTAGATATAAACTCATTAAAACGCGATATCACGATCCCAAATTTCTTACCCTTTGCTGACAGATCTGCTTTTATTACATTGGCCATATACTTTTCTCCTTTTTTTAAACCTTATATTTTATGTCCCATCTTTTCCTGCTTCGTTTTAAGATAGCGTTTATTGATCTTGTTCGGCCGTATGATCAAAGGAACGCGTTCGGAAACTTTCAGGCCATATCCTTCCAGCCCTACGATCTTCTTCGGATTATTCGTAAGGAGGCGTATTTTTTTCAGCCCCAAGTCCGCCAATATCTGGGCGCCAATTCCATAATCCCTGAGATCATCTTTAAAGCCAAGCGCATTATTCGCTTCGACAGTGTCGAGCCCTTTGTCCTGAAGCTCATAAGCCTTGAGTTTATTGGCAAGGCCTATACCTCTGCCCTCCTGCCTCATGTAGAGGACTACACCGCTCCTGCTCCTGCCGATCATTTTCATAGCGGCATGCAGCTGCTCACCGCAGTCGCACCTCTTTGAGCCGAAAACATCGCCGGTAAGGCATTCAGAATGCACCCTCACCAGACTGTTATTGCTATCCGGTTTCCCTTTGATAAGCGCTACATGATGATATTTATCGGTAACCGACTCATAAACGAATGCTTTAAAATTTCCATACGGAGTCGGTATGTTTGTCCTTGCCATAATCCTTACAAGCTTCTCCGACTTTCTTCTGTATTCTATGAGACTGGCAATAGTAGATATTTTAAGCCCATGCTTGCGGGAAAATTCCATAAGATCGGGAAGGCGTGCCATCGAACCGTCGTCCCTCATGATCTCGCATATCACTCCGACAGGCGGAACTCCTGCCAGCTTAAGCAGGTCAACGCAAGCCTCAGTATGGCCCGCCCGGACAAGCACCCCGCCTTCATTTGCCCTCAAAGGAAACATGTGCCCCGGTTTTACAAGGTCTGCTGCCCGGCTTTTAGAGTTCGCAAGAATATTTATAGTCCTGGCCCTATCGTGAGCAGAAATACCGGTAGTTATCCCGTTCTTGGCATCACACGATATCGCCCATCCCGTCTTGTAAGGATCCCTGCCCATAGCAGTCATGGGATGGAGCTCCAGATCGTCAAGTCTAGAGCCTTCCATCGGAACGCATATGAGGCCGCGGCCATGTATTGTCATAAAGTTTATGTCAGAAGGCCGGGTAAAGGCTCCTGCCATTATCAGATCGCCCTCATTTTCCCGAGTCTCATCATCCATAAGGACAACCATCTTGCCGCACTTTATGTCTTCCAGTATTTCAGATATAGCATTTAATTTCATAAAAGAACCTTTCGACAAGCTCAAGGTTTTATCCCGAGCAAAGCCGAGGGATAAAAAAACCCCGAAGGTTTTCTCCGGGGTATAATTTCACGCATACATTACGTAAAGCAATTATCAAATCTCATCTTCTGCCATCCAGACTATACTGTCGGTACTTGAATCTCACAAGTTCTGTCCTGAGCAAGGTCATCATTTAAACATTGGCCGTACTGAAGGACTCGCGGACTTTAACCGCCGGTCGAGGAATCTCACCTCACCCCGAAGATTTGATAATTATACTATCTCTTCATATATACTGTCAATATCTTTCGGATAAATTGACACGCCGTTGTTCTTATGTTATGCTAATATAATAACAAAAAGGAGGCATTATGTGTAAAAGGTTTTTTATTGCAGTTATGGCATTTTTCGTAACATTAGGTTTGTGTTCTGCTTCGTTTGCAGCAGATAAGAAGGCCGCGGCACCAGCAAAGGCCACAGCACCGGTAAAAGTCCCGGCAAAAAGGACTACCCCAAAAGCAAATTTCGGTATGGTGACCGGAACGATCACCTCTATTGATACTACAAATGCTGCTGAAGTTAAGCTGAACGTAAAAAATGATTCTGACGGATCAGTGCGCGTAGTCACCATAACTCCGTGGACAAACATCACGAAAGTGACTGATGCCTCCGAGCTCAAAACCGGAGAACAAGTCAGGATGATGACACGCAAAGTTAACGATAAAGATGTTGCTATGGGTGTAATGTTCGGAAAAGTCAAAAACATACCAGCACCGGCAAAAACTGCCGCTGCCAATACAGCCCCTGCGGCAACTCCTAAAAAATAAGGTAGTTCTCTTTACAGATAGCATACGCTTTACGCGTATGCTATCTGTAATAACATAAAGAGTTATATGGATAAAGACAAAGTACTTAAAACTGAGATCGAACGCCTCAATTGGGAGTTCTCCCTCCTCTATGAAATATCAAATGCTATAAGAACAACACTAAATCTTGACCAGATACTGTATATTATCCTGACGGCCCTCACTTCACATGAAGGCCTTGGTTTTAACCGCGCAATGCTATTTCTTGTAAATGAAAAAGAGAATGTGCTGGAAGGTGTAATGGGCATAGGCCCTCACACCGCGGAAGAAGCCGGCAAAATATGGCATTATATATCACAGAGCAAAATGACTCTGGATGACTTCATTGCATCGTATGACAAATTTAAAAGAGATCCTGAGTCTAAGCTTAATTCAATCGTCAAGGGCATAAAGATGCCTCTGCGCGAAGACATGGGAATACTCGTCCTGACAATACTGGAAGGAATGCCTTTTGAAATAACAACTCAGGAAGCTAAAAAACTTGTCGATAAAGATACACAGAAGACCCTTAATACTGATTTCTTCGTCACAGTTCCGCTTAAAGCTAAGGATAAGGTGCTTGGCGCTATATTAGTCGACAATATATTCAATAAAAAACCTATTACAAAATCCGACATAAAAATGCTGACAATGTTCGCAAACCACGCAGGGCTTGCGATTGAGAATTCCCGCCTATATGAAGAAACCGTATACTTGTCCAGCATAGACTGGTCAACCAAGCTATGGAACTATGGTAAATTCCAGCAGCGCCTTTCGTATGAGCTGGAACGCTCAAAGATCATGGATACAAACGTGAGTCTGGTCATGCTGGATGTGGATAACTTTAAACATTATAACGACACTTTAGGGCACGTCAGAGGCGACGGTGCGCTGCGTGAAATAGCGGCTGTCCTGCAGTCTAAGTCCAGAAAAGTTGATACTGTAGCGAGATACGGCGGAGAAGAATTTGCCATCGTAATGCCCAACACCGCAAAAGAAAATGCCAGGTTATTCGCTGAGAGACTAAGGAATGAAGTGGAAAAAGTTTTCGCCGAAGAAAAAGGACTGCCCCCAAAAAACCAGCTTACTATAAGCTGCGGCGTTGCAAGCTATCCTGAAGATGCCCGGACAAAAGATGATCTCATAGCTATGGCAGATACGGCCTTATACGACGCTAAGGGAACCGGTAAAAACAGGACATGCGTTTATTCAAAAGCAATGGACACGAAAAAATCTTCTTAGGGTTGCGTTTCTTGATTTGCGGGTTGTTCTATTGCGGGTGCTTCTGCAGCTTTAATCTCTTCAGGTTTAGTTTCTTCAGCCTTAACCTCTTCCTGCTCGACCACCTGAACTTTAACTTCTTCCTGTTTCACTACGGAAAGTCCTGAAATTTCTCTAACCTCCGAGGACTTCTTTTTATCATCAGAGAACTTCACGGAAACTATCTTTGATATACCCCGCTCCTGCATTGTTATACCATACATAACATCGGCAAGCTCGATAGTCCGCTTATTATGCGTAATAATTATAAATTGTGACATCTTAAGGAAGTCCTTAAGAACATTTGCAAATCTCGTAACATTCGATTCATCGAGAGGCGCATCTATTTCGTCGAGAACGCAGAACGGGCTAGGCTTAACTTTGAATATTGCGAAAAGAAGCGCAGTAGCGGTCATAGCCTTTTCACCGCCCGATAACAGCATCAGATTCTGCAGCTTTTTGCCGGGCGGCCTGACGACGATCTCAATGCCTGTCTCCAAAACATCCTGCTCATCTATCAGCACCAGCTCTGCCTGCCCACCGCCGAATAACATACGGAAGAAGCTCTTAAATTCCACCTGTATTTTCTGGAACGTCTCTACAAAAAGATCTTTTGTCGTCTTATTGATTTTAAGGATAGCTTTATGCAGGGAATCTTTGGCATTCACGAGATCTTCCTGCTGATGGACCAGGAATGTATACCGCTCTTCCAGTTCTTTATGCTCATCGATAGCAACAAGGTTGACGGGCCCGAGCCTGTCCAGCTTTTCCTTAAGCTCCGCTACCTGCGACTTCATAGAATCCCAGTCTATACCGTCTTCGATTTCAATATGCAGCGTCTCGAGGTCCATCTTATACGATTGGGCTATGCGCTCTTTCAGATTCGTCTTTTTATAATTAAGCTCCGTAAGCTTAACATCCAGATCTCTTATCTGGTTCCTGAGAATCTCAAGGGCGCCGTCTTTTTCTTTAAGCTGCAGCTCAGCGCTATTTAATTTATCTATTATTTCCGATTTGGTTACTTCTATCGCGGAAGATTCTTCATTAAATACTTTAAGGTCATTCGAAATAACTTCATTTTCTGCCGTAAGGCGTGTTATCTCATCATTAAGGAAAGTTACTTTGTCGGTCGATTCCTTCAGAAGATTTTCTTTAGCATACAAAGTTTCTTCGGATTCAAAAACTATACCTTCCTGAACCCTGAGGCTGCCCTTAGCGCTCTCCTCTTCCTTTTCCAGAGACTGAGCCTCTGTCCTGAGGGTAGCTATCTCCAAAGTCACAGCTTCTCTATCATTCCTCTTGCCGGCGATCAGACTATGAGACTCCTCCACAAACAACTGTGAAGAAGATTTTTCGCGTTCAAGCAAGTTAAGTTCGGCATTCAAAGCCTCGCCCTTAGCGCTCAATTCTTTTATCGTCTGGTCTGCTTCATCAAATTCAGACTCAACGATCACCAACTCATCTCTGAGTTTGTCACGGCTTTCCTCCTGTGCATCTTTCTTCACTTTAATATTCGACAGGTTCATCTCTTCCGCATGAAGATTCTCGCTGACCGACGCTATTTCAATATCGAGAGATTTTGCCGCAGCTTCTTTTTCGGCCCTTTGGGCGTTCAGTGAAAGCTCGTTCTTCTCAGCCTCGGCCAGTTCCAGTTTCAGATCCTCCAGACGCGACTTACGGCCTATAAGAAGTGTATCCATATTATCTGAAACACTGCCCCCGGAGACCCTGCCGTTATCGAACATAGCTCCTGTTTTCGTCACCGCAGTAAGAGCGCTTGATCCGTCAAACATCCTGGAGCAATCTTCGATGGATTCGGCTATAAACGCGCTGCTGAAAAAATATTCTAAAACCGGATCGTATTTTGAATCGGCTTTTATAAAATTCTTTATGGGAACAGCTCCCGTAAACGCACTTACGCTGCCCCTATCGTATTTTATACGGCTGAGTGTTTCCAGGGAAACGAAGCTGGCTTTCCCCAGATCATTATCTTTAAGATATCCGAGCATTCTGGAGATATCTTCATCCCTGTCCACAATTATCACCTGAGCGCAATCACCTAAAAGCGTATTGACAGCTTCTTCGTAGCCGCGTTCTACTCTTATCACATCCGCTAGGACAGCAAACGATCCGTATAATGGCTGGCCATCCTCTCCGGACCTGGTGAGCAGGCTTTTTACCCCGCGATTAAATCCCTCGTAAGTCTTTATATTCTCCTCAAGCATCTCTATCTTGGACTTCAGAGCTGCTTTGCGGTTACCTTCTTTCGCGATAGCTTCTTCGAGGATTTTCTTCCCGGCAAGCGCCGCGTCTTCGGCTGCTTTCTTTTTATCCAGATCCAGCCTTATAACCGATACCCGGGCTTCAACTTCTTTAAATTCGTTCAAAACGCCAGCGAGGGCATTCTCTACGCCTTCGAGCTCCTTTAAAACAGTCTCTTTCTCAATATGCAGCCGGCGCTCACGCACCCTCCTGTTCTGCATATCGGCACTTATCTTTATAAGCTCATTCTTTATATGTGTCTCTTTTGAAAGGAAATCGACCAGCTGGACTTTGCAAAGCGTGGCTTTTTTCTCAGTCTCTTCTATATCTTTTGAAATAGCAGCCAGAGCAATATCTTTATCGGCAACGAGCTTCTGTTTATCACTCCTCATAGTCGCAACGATCCGCAGATCTTCTTTGGATTTTTCAACCAGGATTTTAGCGTTCTTTATCTTCTCAGATGCCGACTCTATCTCTTTTTTTATACCTTCTTGCGATGCAAGAGCTTCGCTTATTCTTTCCTTATCGATCGATATCTTCTGGTTATTCATATCGAGCGAACCGGACATGGCCTTATACCTGTCTTTAAGCTCAAACATCTTCCGGTTAACTTCGTCAAGAGATGAACGATAGCCTGATATCGTTGTATTTATTGCGGATATTTCACCATCTAGCTCTACTTCGCGGGACTTAGAATCATTCGATTCAACGGCATGCGTCATCTCAGCGGTTTTCAGGTCTTTATAATCTGAAAACGACAGTTTGATCTCCATGTCCTTGAGATTATCAAAATCAACTTTATATTTTTCAGCCTTGCGGGCTTGTCTTTCGATGGAAGATATCTGACGCTTCACTTCGAGGATAATATCATTTATGCGCAGGAGGTTCTGCTCGGTCTGTTCGAGCTTGCGCATAGCCTCTTTCTTTTTCGATTTATATTTCGTAATACCGCTGGCTTCCTCAAATACAAATCGCCTGTCCTCAGGCCTTGACGAAAGGATCAGGTCCATTTTACCCTGCTCAATAATGGAGTAGCTCTCTGTGCCGATACCTGTTCCCATGAGAAGTTCAGATATATCTTTTAATCTGACAGGGGTTTTATTAAGAAGGTATTCTGTATCGCCTGAGCGGAAAACTCTGCGGCTTATAGTAACTTCATCATAGTCTATAGGGAGATGTCTGTTTTCGTTTGAAAACGTGAGGGATACTTCTGCGAAATTGATCGGCTCTTTATTGTCGGTTCCGTTAAATATGACATCCTGCATGCTTGAGGCACGCAGAGATTTTGCGGATTGTTCACCGAGAACCCATCGGATAGAATCTGCGATATTTGATTTGCCGCAGCCATTCGGGCCGACGATAGCTGTAACACCGGGCTCGAAGTTGATCTTCGTCTTCTCGGCGAATGATTTAAAGCCGACAAGCTCTAAGGATTTAAAATACATCTATATTTTTCGGTTATGTATATGTATAAATATTATAAACGCGTATTAACGAAAAAATTATATCATGAATTTATGTAAATAACAAGAAAAGTTACAAATTTTTCCATACAAAAACCCGGATGGCCGGCTCTTGTATATGACCGACGCTAGTAAGTCATAAAGGGCGTTCCGGTAATCCGGGTAAACCGATATCTGCCTGCGCTGAAATTACGCAGACTGTCTGAGCGCTATGTAAGCTTTCTGCTCTTCGTCCCACTTATTCAAGTCTACCGGCTTGATAACTTCGAGGCTGATCCTGCCGTTCAATATGCCTGTCAATAAACTATCTGCCGTCTCACCTTTCGTAATCTCAGGCGGGGTAACCAGACGTATATGTTCAAACAGGCGCCGCTTCTCTTCGGCAGTAAACCTTGCCGCATCGACTTCGGTCTGTCTCTTATAATTCAGCAGTTCTCTTCCGAGATCAACGTGTATGGCTTCATGTATCACTCCGTTGTCCGGAATAGTCTCTCTGACTATTACAAAGTTATTCTTGAGATCCGGAGCGACTTTCGCCACCAACACCGCCACAATGTCGCGTCCGGTCATAGGCCTGTCGTCCTCGCCCTTTGTTTCATACTCTTTGGCAGGCGCAAATATTATCGCACGCGGTTTCTTGTCTGCATACTTAGCATCTCTCATCTCTGCCGCGATCTTAATGATCGTATTCTCCATATTATCCCTGAACGCCTTTTCACTGTAATCACCGCTATACATATAATCTCTGACGTTGGTGCTTGAGTCCTTGTCAAATATTCTGGCCATGTTCTTGCGATTCGCGAACATCTTGGCATAATGTGTCGAGATGAATTGCTCATTACCCGGCAGCACGATCCAGTCCGCTACATTGCTCTGCACATCATCCTGCGCGAAGGCTGCAGCCTTTGCCTGAGCCAGCATCAGCGCTTCAGCTTCTGCACCATGCCTTACGATCTCCACGCTCGCAGGCGATATCGGACCTATAAAGGATATAGTAGCCGTAAATGTTCCCCTGTCCCCGACCTCGAGTATATATGTGTTTCCGTCTACAGTAATGACATAGACAGAGTGCTGCTTTCCGTCTCCTTCGTCCTCAACAGCAACCGCCGTCCTGAAATCATGCGCCGCTGCCAGCCACTTAATAAGCTTCATCATATTGTCTTTGATTTCGTCAAACTTATTCTTGTCCAAGCCGGACTGTTCATTTAATTTCAACAGCACAAGCTTCTCTATTTCGCTGCCAACCTGATCCGCCGGAACCGAATTCAATCTGCCGATATCAGCAGTGGTAATATCATAGCTTACCGCCTCGCTCATTTTTTCCAGCATTTCATCGTTAATATCCATGGTTGTTACGGCTGAAACCCCGGGAACGCGGGAAGCCAGCTCCTGCACCATCAACTTTATTTCACCTGGTAATTTTTCTGCCAGCACTCGCTCTGTTTCGGGCAAGGTATTGTCGCTCACGCCTATTTTGCTCTCCTCCCTCATCTGATGCCACATAGGTATCCTCAAAGCCTCATCAGTATAGGAACCCACTATAAGCCTGGTTTTAACCCATCCGTTTTCCGGTAAAGCCAATACAAATTTTAAAGGAGTATCAAGCTCCTCATTATTTCTGAACTTTTCAATATCCATAACCGCAACTAGCGCAGCTGATGTAATAGAAGAGTCAGCATAACCTATACTTATCAACTCACGTCGCGCATTAAGCATGCTTTCAGCTGTAAGAATACCGTCATCCAGCAGTATCACATTCTCGCCATTTAGTTTTTTCAATTCTTCCTTATCGTCGATCTTTATAAATTTTACGGCCTTATCCGGATGCAGCACTTCATACGCTTGCCTAACCAGTTCTCCTGCCCAGTAACCGCTTCCCTGCATTGTGATAACCACGTTTGACTGGCTTGCAAATATCTGCTCGGCAAGATTCTGGGCGGCAGCTTCCAATACTTTCCGCTCTTCAGCATTTTTCATGATAACAAAAGTATCGGCAGGAGCAGCTGAGATCGGCTTCGCCGGTGTAGCTGCGGCAGATGATACGGCCAGCATGCGGGCTGTATCGATAACATTCTTAGTATCTATATCTTTAAAATTCGCCCTTTGCGCATCCTTAATAGTAACGATTTCACCATCAGCCCCGATAGCGCCCAGATCGGCACCGGCTCTTTTTATAATGATCCCGTCATAGCCTTCCGCTATCGCGATCGCCCACTCAATCTGCATACGCAGCGCCTCGTGCCTTCTTTCAGCGGCAGCAGCATCACTGAATGCGGCATCGACTATCCTCCCGAGATTATTAAAGGCGCTTGCAATAGCTATATGAGACCCTAGAACTGTGGCAATATTCGCTTCTGCGGAGCTTTGCTTTCCGGCCAGCATATTGAAATAAGGACAGTCATATCCCTCTGAATTTTTAAAGCTCGGGATAATGGAAATATAGGCAATGCCCTGCTTTTTAAATTGCTCGCACAGATTTTCGGTATGGAAACCGCCGGTTACAACAATAGCGCTCTTCATACCCTTATCTTTACCTTTCTCCCCCCGCCCCTCAAATTTTATATTTTTCATGAAGGCATCATCACGTTTAAACGAATATTCATAGAATTTTTCTATGTCGGCTCGATAATCATCAAGCCTTCCCATGCCATCATCCAGCCTTGCGTTTATTTTATAAATAGGCGCTTCCCGCTCTATGAGTGACGAGTAATTCTTCATATCGAAGGCATCTTTATTCGCCAGATAATATCTGTAATCCGCCCTCGTCAGGGAGATGTTGAATATATTCTTAAGGATAGCAAGATCTCTGGAGAGCTTATCCAGCGCACGCTGTTTTTCGTTCTGATAGAGCGATTCCCGGATCTTCGTTTCAAGCTCAGTTATCTCGTCCATCACCTTCGCTTTATCGATAGCGGCATATGAGGATATGTATACAATGTATTTTTCCAGCTCGGGGAAATTCTCGACCGAAAGGTCGCTATGTTTAGCCTTACCCAGAAGATACCTGTAAAATTCTTCCTGAGATATTATTCCGGCTTTAAATTCTACTGTTTTTGCCACAAGCTCCTTCACGTTATTCTTCGATAGTTTCTTCTGCAGCTTATCTATAAGCTCATCGCGCTGATTATTGGCCTTGCTGAAATTTATCTCGCCCTCCTGTTTCATAACCTGGTTCAGCAGAAATATGTCGGGGAAAGATTTTATATCGATAAGCTTGTCCTTAGAATTTGCAACGAGATAATTCATGTAATCTTTAAATTCGACATTGCCCGATTTATACTGGTTATACTTAAGGTCCATCTCAAGAAGCTCTTTTGAATATATCTTCATTTTAAGGTTGCTGAGAATATAGCTTAAATTTTTAACCAGCCTGTCGATATCTGCTTTATGCTCCAGCGAGTCACGATAAACCTTAAGATTTTCCACATACAGCTTTATATCTTCTATTCCCCAAAGACTCGCCTTCTCGGGGTTGTTAACAGCAAAGTATTCAGCGCCATTAACAACTCCCTCTTTAACGAAATGGTCGGCTACCCGTTCTCGGACCCTTTTGTCTTTTATGCCGGTAAATGCCGACAGATCGTAATCCTTAGCTCCACCTTCGAGATTTATCTGGTTTACCCCATATTCTTTATTAAAATACTCTATTATATTAGCTATTGTGTGCTGAGCATCATAATTGCAGTGAGCATCCTGGATATGGATAACTGTGGCCCTTGGCTTCTGCCCCTTGACTGCCGGAGACCAGGCATCTTTGACGGTGCCAAGAGACTGCGGGAAAGTAAAAGTATTTACGTTCAGTTCTTTAAAAACGCCCGGACTGACAGGACTGACAGCTCTGTTATCAGGGCCGACGCTAGTAAGCTCTGAGGGCGTTCTGTCAGACCAGGCAATACCGCAAAATATCGTATTAGACAAAAAAGCCATTAAGGTAACAACGGCTATCATTACCTTGAATGGCCTCTTGTAAATTATTCCAATACTCCTATCAGATCTAGCGTCTAACATATCTAATAGCGTCCTTTAATGGTTTTACTTTTTAAAACTTTAAATTAATGAATGAAAAAATATACTTGTCCGAATTAATAATTCTGACAAGTAGTATTTTTCCTAGCGTCTACAATATAAGTTTACCCTATAATATAATTATAGACAAGGGTCAAAAGCTTGCTTTTTTATAGCTTAACAGAATTGTTACTTTTTGAGGATTTTTTTGAATTCTTTGGTAAGAGCAGGAACAACTTCGAACAGGTCACCAACTATACCATAGGTGGCTACTTTGAATATGGGGGCATCCGGATCTTTGTTTATAGCTACGATGACTTTCGAGGACTGCATACCTATAAGATGCTGGATCTGGCCGCTTATACCGCATGCTATGTAAAGCTTCGGACAGACCGTCTTGCCTGTCTGGCCTACCTGGTGCGAATACGGTATCCAACCCGCATCAACAGCGCTTCGGGAAGCACCGACTGCGGCATTTAAAGTTTTGGCTAATTCTTTTATGATAGCAAAATTTTCCGCACCGCCGACACCTCTGCCGCCGGACACGATAATATCTGCTTCCGCTAAATTTACGGTCTCTTCTATCTCCTCGACTATATCAAGAAGTGTTGTGCGCGATTTCAGGACATCGCCGGAATAGGTCTTTCTGATCACCTCAGACTTGTGCCCTTTGTGGATCTCAGCCTCTTTCATTACCTTATGACGAACTGTGGACATCTGCGGCCTGTGATTGGGCGTAACGATCGTCGCCATAATATTGCCGCCAAAGGCCGGACGCGTTTGGAGAAGTAGTCTCTCTTTTTCGTCTATATCCAATCCTGTGCAGTCAGCAGTAAGGCCTGCGTCTATCTTCACAGCAACGCGAGAAATCATGCTCCTGCCTACCGTAGTAGCTCCGCACAATACTATTTCGGGCTTATATTCCTTGATCAGGTCTACCAGGATATTAGTGTATGGGTCGTCCTGATATGATTTTAATTCGGGGGCATCGACTATATATATTTTATCCGCGCCACGCGCGCTGAGTTCGGCTATTTTAGATTCAATATTGTGTCCAAGTATAACTGCGCAAAGTTTAACGCCAAGTTTTTTGGCAAGCTTTTTACCCTCTCCGAGAAGCTCAAAGGAGATGGTCTGTATAACGCCTTTTTTCTGTTCACAAAAAACCCACACATCTTTATACGCCGAAAGATCTTTCTTTTCTACGGCTTCCCTGTTAAGCTCGATAGCTTTAAACTTGCAGGCGGCCACACACGCACCGCAGAGATTGCACTTCCCCATATCGATAACAGCTTTTTTGTTCGCCATGTGGATCGCAACAAATGGGCATGTCTTTACGCAGAATGTGCATCCTATACATTTATCCAGAAGTATCTTTATCGAGCTTGCCATATTAAATAACTATGTCCTTTAAAAGTTCACCCAATTCCTTAGCCACATCGGCAGTATCTCCGCTGAGCATCTCGCCGCCCTTCCTGGCAGGAGGAGTAAATATCTTAACAACTCTAGTCGGAGAACCTTCCAACCCGAGCGACTTAGGTTCGGCTTTAATATCTTCGGCCGTCCACTTCGTTATTTTTGCGGATTTGGCCTTCATCATACCTTTTAATGACGGTATGCGCGGAGTATTGATCTCTTTCACAACAGTAAATAAACATGGCAGCGGGGTCTCAACTATATCGTAACCCTCTTCTGTCATGCGCTCAACTTTTGCCTTGTTCGCTGAAATATCTTCTATTTTTTTAACGTAAGTAACCTGAGGAATGTCAAGGTGTGTCGAAATGCCGGGGCCAACCTGGGCGGTATCACCATCCGAGGCCTGTTTCCCGCATATCACTACATCGTAAGCACCGATCTTTTTAATAGCGCATGAAAGTGTGTAGCTCGTCGCCCATGTATCAGAGCCGGCAAATTTTCTGTCACTTACCAGAATCGCTTCATCGCACCCGAGAGAGATCGCTTCCTTCAATGCATTCTCAGCCTGAAGAGGACCCATCGTTACGACTGTAACCTTGCCGCCGAAACGTTCTTTCAGCCTGACAGCTTCTTCGATCGCGTATGTATCAAACGGATTTATCACACTCTCAACGCCGTCACGTATAAGCGTATTCGTAACCGGGTCGATCTTTACGTCGGTCGTATTTGGAACCTGTTTTATGCATACGATAATGTTCATATTGAATTCGCTTTCGAAATATTATTCGCTTTTAAGGTTTTCTTTAATGAGATTCGCGGCGATAACATTACGCTGGATCTGGTTTGTGCCTTCATATATCTGCGTGATCTTCGCGTCGCGCATATATTTCTCGATCGGGTAATCTCTCATATAGCCGTATCCGCCGAATATCTGAACCGCATCTACCGTAACCTTCATCGCTACGTCGGAGGCAAACATCTTCGCCATCGCTGACTCCTTCGCAACGTTCTTAGCTCCAGAATCAACCATTCTGGCTGTCGCATAAACCAGTGCCCTTGCCGCCTCGATCTGTGTGGCCATATCGGCCATCATGTGCTGAATCGCCTGGAAGCTCGATATCGGCTGGCCAAACTGCACGCGCTTTCTGGCATACCCGACAGCGTGGTCGAGCGCGCCCTGCGCTATGCCAAGAGCCTGAGCCGCAACTCCCGGGCGGGAATTGTCAAATGTCTTCATAGCAACGATAAAACCCATACCTTCTTTAGATATAAGATTCGCTTTGGGTATTTTGCAATCTGTAAATATCACTTCACGGGTAGCCGACGCGCGTATACCCAGTTTCTTCTCTTTAGCTCCGAAATCAACACCTTTTGTGCCTTTTTCAACTATAAAAGCACTTGCGCCTCTGGCGCCTTTGGTCTTGTCAGTCATCGCTATTACAGTATAAATTTCAGCTTCACCGGCATTTGTTATCCACTGCTTTGTTCCATTCAGAATATAGTAATCGCCGTCTTTTTTAGCAGTAGTCTTTATCCCTCCTGCGTCGGAACCTGCCTCAGCTTCTGTTATACAGAAAGCTGCTACTTTGCCCTTCGCTATCTGAGGTAAATATTTCTTCTTTTGCTCTTCGCTTCCGTAAAGTATTATCGGGAATGTCCCTAATCCTGTGCCGGCAAATCCTAAAGCTATACCGCCGCAAGCCTTGGAAAGTTCTTCTGCGACAAGGCACATATCGACGATACCGCCGCCTAAGCCCCCATACGCTTCCGGTATATAAACACCAAAAAGGTCGCTATCGACCAGAACCTTTACTATTTCCCACGCAAACTCTTCAGTCTCATCATACTTAGCCGCTATAGGCGCTATCTTTTCCTTGGCGATCTTGCGCGCCAGATCTCTTATCATCGTCTGTTGTTCAGTCAATAAGTAATCCATTTTTCAGCTCCTATGGTTAGTATGATTACAGAATTTTTAAGTAAACTTTTTAGCGACGAGAGTCGCGTTGTGTCCGCCAAAACCAAGCGCATTGGACATTATCACTTTAACTTTTGCCTGGCGCGGTTCATTCGGGACGTAATCGAGGTCACATTCAGGATCAGGTGTTTCATAATTTATTGTTGGAGGTATAATGCCTTCCTTTATTGCTAATGTTGAAGCTATTAACTCAACACCGCCTGCGGCCCCCAAAAGATGGCCCGTCACCGATTTAGTAGAACTTATTGCAACTTTTTTAGCATGGTCACCAAAAGTTTTTTTGATCGCCTTAGTCTCGATCATATCATTAAAATAAGTCGATGTGCCATGCGCATTTATATAATCTACATCCTGCGGCTTTATCCCGGCATCCTTTATGGCAGCTGTCATAGACCTTACACCGCCATCACCTTCCGGATCTGGCGCAGTCATGTGATATGCGTCGCCACTCATTCCATAGCCGATAAGCTCGCAATATATCTTTGCATTCCTTTTCATAGCATGCTCAGCTTCCTCTAATATAACGACACCGGCGCCCTCACCCATGATAAATCCATCTCTATTTTTATCAAAGGGCCTGCAAGCCTTTTCAGGCTGATCATTATACCCGGTAGAAAGAGCCTTTAAAGCACAGAAACCACCAAAACCCATATGTGTTATAGCCGCCTCAGAACCTCCACAAACCATTGCATCAGCTTCGCCTCTCTGTATTATTCTCATGGCATCGCCTATTGCATGGTTAGCAGTCGCACAAGCTGTAGCAACTGCTGAATTCGGGCCCTTAAGACCTAAGGTAATAGATGTCTGCCCTGAAGCCATATTCACTATTAACATCGGGATTAAGAATGGGGATATTCTGGATGGTCCCTTTTCAGGACCGAGAGCAATGTATTGCCTGTGTTCAGCTTCAACGGTATGAAGTCCGCCTATTCCTGAGCCGACAAGAACACCTATCCTATTCCTGTCTTCCTTATCTAATTGCATACCGGAATCGGCCATTGCCATTTTAGCAGAACATACGGCAAACTGGACAAACCGATCCATCCTCTTTATCTCTTTTGGGGAAAGATATGGGGATGGATCGAAATTCTTTATTTCCGCTGCTATTTTAGCTGTAAAATTGGAAGGGTCAAAACAGGCTAGGCGCTTTACACCACTCCTACCTTCAAGTAGAGATTTCCAAAACTCTTCGATAGTACAACCTACCGGAGTTACCGCGCCGAGACCCGTTACAACAACTCGTCTTCTCTTTTGCATTATTGTAGGGGTTTACTTCCCGGCCTTCTCTTCAATATACCTAAGAGCATCTCCTACGGTAACGAGCTTTTCCGCTTCCTCGTCCGGGATCTCTACGCCGAATTCTTCTTCAAGAGCCATTACAAGCTCAACTGTATCGAGCGAATCTGCCCCTAAATCATCTACGAATTTAGCGTTATCTGTAACTTCTTCTTTCTTAACGCCAAGTTGATCTGCTATAATTTGCTTTATTTTATCCTGAGAAACGTCCATTTTCCCTCCTAGGTTATTAAGCCGCATTGTCGGCTAAGTGCCGATATCTCTGATATCGGCCTTGTTTTTTTACATTACCTACATTACCATTCCACCGTCAACTTGTATTACCTGTCCCGTTATATAGGACGAATTATCACTTGCTAAGAATAGTGCGAGATTTGCAACATCCTGAACAGTTCCGAATTTGGCGAGCGGAACAAATTTCAGCATCTCGCTTTTAACATTTTCGGGAAGCTTTGCAGTCATTTCAGTCTGTATGAAACCGGGGGCAATGGCATTGGCCCTGACATTCCTTGACGCAAGCTCTTTGGCTACTGTCTTGGTTAATGCTATCAGCCCGCCCTTTGAAGCGGCGTAATTTGCCTGGCCGGCATTGCCCATTATACCTATTATAGAGGCCATATTAACGATTCTGCCATCACGCTGCTTCATCATTATTTTTGATACGGCCTTGGTGCAATTAAACGCACCCTTTAAGTTAACGGCAATGACTGCATCCCAGTCGGATTCGGACATCCTTACAAGAAGTCCATCCTTTGTGATGCCTGCATTGTTAACAAGTATATCTATTTTACCGAATTTGTCAAGGGTTTTTTGGACGAAAGTTTCTACCTGGTCGGACTTTGTTACATCCACAACACCAGTCACAGCGCTTCGGCCTAGATCTTCTATCTCTTTTTGAGTCGCAGCCAGGACTTCAGCGTTCACATCGGCCAAAGCTATGTTAGCGCCTTCTTTGGCAAAAGCCAGAGCTATTTCCCTGCCTATTCCTCTCGCACCACCCGTAACTATCGCTACTTTATCTTTTAGAAGCATGTCAGACCTTTCTGTGTTTTTCACTACCCGCAGATGCTACAGCGCGGAACTTGTATCAGCATTATGACAGCAGAGCAAAGGTTTCAGCATATTTTAGCCGTAAACAAATCTTTGTCAAGATATTTTTACCGGAAGCATCTTGCGCCATTTCTGCGCGAAGATCTTGCAGTTCTTTTTTAACAGCCCATAATCGTCTTTTACTATTTTTTTATACTCCCTGGTCTTGCGCGTCATCCCGCCGTTAGCAAGATGGAGCGCGCGGACTTTCACGACGACGTTTTTGAACCCTGCGGCAATGCTCTGCATAGAGACGTCGAGGTCATAGCAATGCATGTAACCATAAGTCTCATCCAACCCCTTTATCTTATCTATAAGCTCACGGCGCATGACAAAACATAGTCCGTCTATAACCGCAACCTCAGCCATATCTTCTTTCATTGGTTCGTTAAGGTCGTCATCCTGAAGACTGTGCTTAAGACTCGCCTCATTTACGCAACCGGTATTATATATCTCCTGCCTTCCCGCAAGGCCTACTATGCCTATTTTTGGATCGCTCTTCATTACAGATATTATTTTTTCCAGCCAACCAGGGTCCAGAACAACCACATCAGTATGTATCACTGCCATGTAATCATACTTAGAAGCCTTTATGCCCTGATTTATCGCGTTTATCGGCCCTACATTTTTATCATTCCTTATATATGATATGTCAGCCTTGTCGCGCATTGAATCAAAGTAGTCCTTAACTTCCGGCCTGGATCCGTTGTCTATAACCACCAATTCAAAAGGAGTTGGAGGTGAATTTTTAAGGATAAAATCGACTGCGAGCTTTGCGTAGCCCAGCTGATTCCACACGGCCATTATGATACTTACACTATCTCTTTGGCTCATAAACACCTTTCGTATACATTAAGGTAAGTTCTGTCACCCTTACCGATACTATCGTACCCATTAACTCATCAGGACCGCTGAACAATATCCTTATGTAATTATCGGAATACCCTGTAAGCAGACCCGAATTCTTATCTCTTTTTGCCTCAACCAGAACTTCCAACTCCTTGTTTTCAAATTTCGACCGATACGTATACGAAGCCATCAGGGCGGCAGTCCGCAGGGTGGTATATCTTCTTCTGGCGATATCTTCGCCCACCGCACCATCCATAGCGGCAGCAGGAGTATCCTCTCTTTTGCTATATGTAAATATGTGCGTTCTTGCAGGCAATATCTGCTTAATAAAATTAAGTGTATTCACAAAATTTGCATCCGACTCTCCCGGAAATCCTACCATGACATCAGTGGATATTGACATACCCTCTACAGCAGACCTTACTTTATCTATAATAGATCTATACTCGGAGGTAGAATATGGCCTGTTCATACGTTTCAGAGTATCATCATCTCCCGCCTGGAGAGGTATGTGAAGATGACGGCACATCCTTTTCGATCCGGCCATAAATTTTATAAGCTCCTCCGTAACGTATCTAGGTTCTATAGAACTCAACCGTACCCGGAAATCTCCGTCTATCTTATCTATGGCCCTCAGAACATCCACCAGGCCTACACCCTTCAAACCCATGCTTTCTGCCATGCCCGGATGAAATAAGTCCCTCCCCCACGCACCCAGACATATGCCTACAAGTATTATCTCTTTAAAGCCGTTAGCCGTAAGACTTTTTACTTCCTCTATTATTTTATCCAGCGGTTTGGACTTCAGGACACTTCTGACGAGCGGAACTTTACAGTAAGAACACCTGTTCTCACAGCCATCCTGAATTTTCAGAAATGCTTTTGTGCGTCCTTTGAATCCGGTGATCGTAAGCTCATCCCGTGAACAGCCGACGGGGACCTGTTCTTCGTTCAATATTTTATCTATCAAACCTTTGTCGGCATTCCGCACAATGTGCGCCACTCCGGGAAGAAATGATATTTCTTCGGAATTTTTTTCAACAAAACATCCCGTGATCACTATCTTAGCCTTGGGATTTGCCCTATGGAACATGCCTACCAGATAACGCGACTCCTTGTCGGCATGATGGGTCACTGTACAAGTATTAATTATGTATATATCGGCGATATCCCTTGCAAGACACTCCTTAAAACCTGCCTTAAGCAATATCTCGCGCATAGCCTGCGATTCGTATTGATTTACCTTGCAACCAAGCGTGTGGATATAAAATCTCTTTGACAAACTAGCTTGTGAATTCATAGTTTAAAATTGACAACAGAGCAAGCCCTGCTGTATCGCTCTTAAGGACCCTCGGGCCCAGGTTTACAGGTTTAAATCCATGCTTCTTGGCGGACTCTGCCTCATCGAGAGAAAAATCCCCCTCAGGACCTATGGCTATAACAACGCTGCCTGACTTAAAATCTTTTATCGCTTCCTTTATAGGAACAGCCTCTTCGCTCAATATCGCTATAAGCTTCAGATCGAAAAGTTCAAATCTTTTAACAGCATCATCAAACCGCGATATATTTGCAACTTCGGGTATGTCCAGCCTGCCGCACTGCTTGGCAGCTTCCAACACGATCTTACGCCATCGCCGAGCCTGTGATTCCTTTTTTGCTTCACTCCAATCGGGTATCGTCCTTTCAGTTAAAATAGGATCGATAGAATGAACTCCCAGCTCAGTAGCCTTTTCAACTATATAATCCATCTTTTCCTTCTTAGGCAGCGCCTGAAGAAGGGTTATTCTGGATGTTTCTTTTTTCTGAGCTGCGCGGGTCTCGGTTATTTCTACCATGAGAGAATTGCGGGACACTTCTTTTATAATCCCCGCATACTCCTTGCCCGTTCCGTCAAAAGTAACTACTTTGTCGGAAAGACGGAGGCGCATCACATCGATGATGTGGTGCGCCTCATTCCCGCTTATCGTTATTATATTTCCCTTAACAGCTTCTGCTGGAACAAAGAACCTGCTCATTATTTTTTTCTGACTGCCACAGCCGCTTTAGGGGCAGGCTGGTTCGGAATAATAAACTCGACAACCGCCTCTTCACCGGCGATTATTTTCACGCTTTTCTTCGGCTGCGCAGGCGTAGCGATAACCTCTACTTCATACTCACCGGGAGCAGCCTCATTGGGATTATTCGAAACAATAGATGCGGTAATCGCTTTAGTTTTAACGTCCTGCAACTTCGCCACAGTCCGCACCTCTTTACCATCCGCATCAAGGGTTTTCACCGTTATGCCGCCCGACACCACACCTAGATCTATCACCGTCTGCTTACCGCCTTCTATTTTTACATTGTCCCGGGTCTGCCTCGGAAGAGTTTGTATATCAATATTATAAACACCCGGTATTATTTCAGCCGGCCTGTTGGTCGTAATAGATGCAACTATAGAATTACTTTTTGGCTCCCTTACCAATGCCGAGAAAAAGGCTTCTTTCTTTTTTGAATTCAGCGCCTTTATGTTGACCGCACCTGTTACAGCTCCTAAATCATAGACTGTCTCTTTGCCTTCATTAACGTTTATGTTCTTATATATCTTCATCGGCACTGTCTCTACCTCGATATCATAAGTTCCAGGAAGCAATTCCTGCATACGATCAGCCGTAAATGCACCAACAAATATGCTTGAATTATTGCCTTCTGAACGGAAAGCCTTTATTCGCAAAGTCTGCGGCTTATTCATTGAATTCTGCATCTTCACGGTCAGCCCGCCCATACCTCTTAAAAATGTCTTCTTCGTATCCGCTTTTAATTTCTCAGCTTTAGAAACAGGAGCGGCCTTCTTAGCCCCTTTAACCACCATAACGGGACGCATCACAAACGCCAAAACAATTATGGCCAGCACTGCCACCATACCTATCAATAACCCCTTATTCTTCATTACCTCCCCCTTTCTCTGCAAAAACTTCTGCGGAAAATGTATAAATTTCCGTTTTTGGATCCTTCCACGCCTCAGGCGAAATCCCCGCCTTATGTACGCAAAGGTACGTAAGAAACTGCTCTCTATTCCACCCCGTCTCTGTCGCAACCTGCGGCAGAAAAACGCCGCTCCTTGAACCCGACCTTATAAGAACCCCATCCCCCGGGATCTTAATGTTTTCATAACTGGAAACTTTTTTAAGCGGCGATAAAACGGAGATCTCTATACTAACATTATCGATATCTTCGGGTAGCAAAGGCGTAAAGCGCGGATCACCAGTTGCCGCTTCGATAGCCATATCGGCTACTGTTTTACATAATGGCCCTCGCCCGATCATATTGCCTATGCAGCCTCTAAGCTCTCCATTTTCGTGTAGAGTTACAAAAGCTCCCATAGTCTGCGTCAGAACAGGATCATTTTCTAAAAACTTCTTCCTTTTACCATCTTTTACATAGCTTGTAAGAGACTCTCTGGCGATCTGTAAAAGCCTATGCTTTTGAGCACTGTTCAGAATTGAAGGCCGCTTCTCGTTTTTTGCTTTTAATTCCTCAACCTTTACCGCTTCTTTATATATAACAGCGCTTAGATACCCCACCACCCTGCTCTTGTCCCCATACGTATCTCCTGAATTTGCATACTTTATTATCTTTATACCATTATAGCCAAGTTTTTCGGCAGCAAGCAATGTTGCGGTAACCGGCATAAGTCCACAAAGCTCACATCTGCCTTCAGATGACGCGTTATATAGATCGTCAGCTTTCATCTTTTTTAAAATTTCCATCAAGCTGCTATCTATAGAATTAGCATCTTTGTATGCATGATAATGCGAAAGATCCGTAGAGGCTACCACAAGAACATCACGCCTGTCTTTTAAAATTGCTGCAAGCGCATCGGATAGTATTTCAGCATCCTTATAATCCTGAGTCCCAAAAGCGACAGGGATGATCTTGGCGCCATTTAACGCAAGCTGAATAAATGGGATCTGCATCTCCACAGAATTTTCGCCTTCAAAAAGGCCGGGCTCAAAACGCAATCTCTGGTTCTGAGATATTAATTGGTCAGCAAGTTTATCATCTATCTGAACGTCACCGATAGGCGTTCTCCAAACCCCCTTGGCATATACCGATATTCCGTTAAAATACTTTCTATGACTGAAACCAACAACTATTACCGTTTTTATATTTTTGCTCTGCGCTGCCTTAAAACCATAAGCAGCGACCGGCCCTGAAAATTGATATCCGGCATGAGGCGAAATCAGAGCAAATAGCTGCCCGTCAATTTTTTCTTTTTCTGCAGCATTCAGGTAAGATTCGAGCAAAGCTGTAAGCTTAGCCTTGTTTTCAGGATACCACGTGCCTGCGAGATCTGATTTTTTTATATCCATGGCAAAAGATGTTGTGGTGAAAAATAACGACACAATGACAAATATTATTGAAAAATGTCTCATAGCCTTTTGTAGTCCCTCGCCTCCTGAGTCAACCTACATAGACTCGGGACAGTTTCACCTTAGCTAGACTACAGCGAAACTGGTGGAGCAGACCGGGTTCGAACCGGCGACCCCCACGTTGCGAACGTGGTGCTCTCCCAACTGAGCTACTGCCCCCGAAATACGTTTCTGCACCTATTTCTGTTTTGTGCTATTCTTTAGCCACCCCAGATAATCATCGCTTCCCATAATTATCGGTATTGCGATTATCTCAGGGACCTCATAGCTATGCAAGCGCTTTATCTCTTTTTCTATCTTTTTAAACTCGGAACGTCTGGCCTTCAAACTAAGAAGAACTTCCCGGGCTTTCTCTATTTTACCGGACCACCAAAATTTAGAAGACACGTTTTTAGTTATATTGGCACACGCAGCGAACCGTTTACTTAAAAGAGAAGAAGCCATACCGTCAGCTTCTTTTAAGGATCGACACATAACCAGAATTATGCAAAAATCGCTGTTCATAGATTTTAAGATTTATACAAAAGGCGGGATACCATTTACTAAGGAATAACCCATGATCAAGCAATGCTAGGTTAATTCTTTTATCATTCCGGTAACAGCATCCTGAATAAGCTCCCAGTCTTCCTGATTATGGATAGCAAATTTCTGTTTCCTCTTCCAGCCGCCGTCCTCTTTCTTCTGCCAAAGATACAAGCAGACCTGTTTCCTGCCGTAACTTTCCAAAAGAACCACCGCGGACCACCACCCAAAACGCTTATTTACCGTCTTCTGCGCCAATACTTTTAAAGGAGCTACTATAGGTACTTGCTCATCATCTCTGAGGCTCTTCTTTTCTTCCATAGCATTCCTCCGATTTGCTGCTATCTCCCTCTGGCAAATCGTCCCGAGCCTCCCCGGCTTTATTAGCCCTTCAGCATGGGACTACACTAAATTTAGCGTCTAAGATAAATCTGATAATCCGAACCTGTCTTATCAACTATAACATGGCCCTCTCTGGCAAGCCATCCTATACTCATAAGGACTCTCTCTTTTTCTGTATCTATGCCCCTCGCTACCTGTGAAAGAGAGCTTTTTCCATGATTATCCAGATAATGCCATATGTCACCGGCTGTAATGCCGATCTCCGTAATCATTTTGCCACCCCCAAGTTTATTAAGCCGCAATACTGGCTAAGTTCCAAGGCCTCCGGCCTCGGCTTTCTTATTGTAACTGCCACACAAAGGACAAACCGATATTTCATCGTGTTTAGAATCTATGTAAGAATGAAAACAAACAGAGCACTTCCATGTATAATCCATATCTTTGCCTATCTGCCTGGGCGCCCTCTTATGCCCAAACAAATACCAAACAACTAAAATAGTTATAGCTGAAAATAATGTATAGAAAAATATTAAAGTAGATATATCCAATTTTATCATAATTATATTAATAGTCAAGGGGCGAGGACATTATTCTTCCTCATAAACCAGCTCGGGCTTATCGCTGCCCAAAGACTCATCTATAAGCATTGTCATAGTCTCATCCCTAAAACGGTGGACGCCCTTATCTGACTCAAATAGCCCTATTGCAGGGGTTGTGCCTGAAGCCGGCAGTTCAGGCAAGCTGTTAAACGCCTCGAGAAACCTCTTTTCAAGAAAGGCCCTCTCTTTAGGCCTTACCTGCAGATCCATACCCCCTTTGCCTAAAAACGGCCCCAGGAATGAGACCTTAGAGAATTTTACAGGCTGGACACTATCAGCTCTTGATACTATTTTTACAGCGGATAAGCAAAAAATATGCCATAAAAAAGAGGCAATAATAGCAATGAAAAAAACACGGTACCCTTCATTCTTAAATATCCTAGCCATATTCTTGACCGCTATCATATCCTCACCTATTAGTGGCAATATTCGCCTGAGAGACACCTTCTTTTCTGCACATATCCCATATTTCAACGACCTTACCCAAAGAAGCGCTGCTATCGGCTTTTATAAGAAGCGGCATATTATTTTTTGCCATAAGCCGCAGATTAGACAGAAGCTCGTCCTGAGATATCTCACGGTCGTTCAGGTAAACTTTGTCGTCTTTGGTAACTGTTATCACCGCACTGTCCTGCTGGACTACTTCGCTAGTTACAGCCTTGGGTAAATTTACACTTATCCCGGGCTGAAATATAAAGCTGGACGTGAAAGCAAAAAATATGAACAGAAGAAAGAAGACATTTATAAGCGGCGTAAGCTCTATCATCCCCTGCACTGTTTTTACACGTCTTTTAAACTTCATACGTATCCCGCCTTGACGAAAGAAGGTTCACGAGGTCCGTAGCACTCCTTTCCATATCATAAACAAGATTATCGACCTGGCTCGTCAGATAATTATACGCTACATATGTTGGTATCGCCACTGCAAGCCCTGCCACCGTAGCTAGGAGGGCTTCCCATATTCCGCCGGCAAGATCACCCGGATTCACTGGAGCAAGGCTTAGCGCCTTCACCTGAATAACCTGGAATGATTTTATCATTCCTGTAACAGTGCCGAGGAGGCCAAGCAGAGGCGCTATGTGCGCGATCGTCGCAAGTATTGGTAAATGTTTTTCCAGTCTGGGTATTTCCAGCTGCGCCGCTTCTTCAACAGCTTCTTTTATCTCCGGCTTAGACCTATCGTGTTTCAATATACCGGCTTTAACTATGTGTGCGATCGGCCCAGGCGTCTTATTACACATCTCGATAGACTCGATTATTTTATTACGTTTAAGCACGGCGGTGATCTCATCCATAAACTTGTCGGCATCTATCCTCGCCCTGTACAAATTGTATATCCTGTCTATGACAACGCCGAACGCAAGCACCGATGACAGGATTATCAAATACATCATCGGTCCGCCTTTTTGTATTATATCCCACATACTATCTATCCTCCTTGTTCCTCTGCCAATCTATCCATTCAAGCCGTTTCTTTGCAAATACCGACTCCTCCACATCCATGTCGGCAAGTTTTTCATATATCTTTTTCGCTTCAGCCGGTTTGTCCAGCCTTTCAAATATCTGTGCAGCTTTTAACTGTGCCCTGACAGACCAAAACTTCCCTTTCGAGAAAAGGTAAGGCACTTTAAGATATTCCTCAACGGCCGTAGAGAGATCGCCCTTCTCCTCAAAGCATTCGGCTATCTCGTATTGCCTCTGAGAATTAAGTTCGGAATTTTCCGTCCCAAGCGCCTTTCTAAGATACCTGATGGCTCCGTCAAAATCTTTAGCATCTTTTTTTATGTGTGCTATCTTTTTGTAGCCTGCCTTGGTAAGATCAGAGTTGGGGAATTTCAACGCCAGCTCTTCAAGTTTCGCGACGGCTTCCTCATTTTTACCTTCGTCCTGCAATGTTACAGCAGCCTGATAAGACGCCCTCTCCACGAGATCGCTCGACGAAAAATTTTCCGCAATGGAATAATAATACTCCCTGGCCTTATCATAACGCGACTTCGAACCATAATACTCACCCAGCCATAATCTTGCATCCGCAGCCATTTTCGAAGCAGGATAATCTTTCAGAAATTTTATAAATTCATCTACAGCCTGCGCGTCTTTCCCCATATTGTAATAGCACCAACCCGCCTGATAGGCGGCCATTGCTCTGACATCCTCACTTCCTTCTTCCTTATTTATGTTTTTATACAAAGGCAGCGCTTCATTGTAGCTCCCGATATTGTAGAGCGAGTTGGCCAGATATAATTTTGCCTGCAGACCCATTTCGCTCGACGGGAATGTATCTAAAAAATTCCTGCATTCAGCCGCAGCCCTTTCAAAATCACCCTTTTTAAAACTCGCTACGGCAAGCCAGAAATTAATTTTCTCCCGCAAAGCAGTATCAGGAAAATTTGCGAGAGCGCTCCTGTATGCAATGATAGCCTGGTCAAATTTACCGGTTATAAGTAATATATTACCTATCTGCACCTGGGCATAATCGGCGACAGGACAATCCGAGTATTTATTAAGAACTGAATCATAGCTCTCCACAGCTCCTTTATAATCTTTCGCGCTTACGCATAGATCCCCTATTTTAATAGCGGCATTTGCGGCCATGTCCGGGTCTTTAGCTTTTGCCTCTGCCAGCCTGAACTGCCGAATCGCGTTGCTATTTTTACCTGTCGCACTATATAAATTACCCAGTTCATAATGCATACTATCGATATATTTTGAATCGGGAAATTTATCTATAGTATCTTTGAGAAGCTCTTCGGCTTCGCTGTATTTTTTTGCCGATAACAGAAGTTTTGCTTTTCTGTAATACGCCTCCGCGATCAGCCCTTCCTTAGGACGCAGCGTTATTATGTTATCATACATTTTAACAGCCTCACCCACCGTCCCGACTTTTTCATAATCCCTGGCCAGCCCCAGGAGAGAAACTGATGTTAAAAAATCATTACCGGATTCAGCCAGGCACTTTTTATACCATTGGATACTTTCATCATAACTGCCTATCTGAAAGAACGCACCTGCCATGCGGTATGCGGCAAATCTTGCCCATCTTGCATTCGGCGAGATCGCAAGGGCACGCTGAAAATACGTCACCGAATCCTTATATCTTTCAAGGTAAAACGTCACTTCCCCTATAAGATAATATGCTTCGGCTGTCTTTTCAGAAACCGGAAATTTTTCAATGAACACCTTAAGGTCTGCTTCAGCTTCTGTATATCTAGCCATCAGGTATTCACATTCCCCTATCCGGAATTGCGCTTCTGCTGCAGATTTTTCAAGAGGGTAATGCGAAACCACTTCCCTGAAACAAAGGACCGCATCATCCAGCAAACCGAGTTTGTAATAACACCAGCCCTTCGAATAAATGGCCAGGCTCATATACTGAGAGGACGGGAGTCCATCTATTATGCGCTGATAAAATTCAAGGGACTTTTTGTAATCACCGTTCTTTGAATATATTTCACCGGACCAGTACAATGCCTCATCCTGTAAGTCGCTGCCGGCCGGCGCATTAAGGACAACTTCAAACTCATACAGCGCCCTGGTAAGTTTGCTCTGATAAAAATAACAGCGCCCCAAAAGAGAATGGGCCTCATATGTGTAAGGCGCATTAGGATGATTCCTGAGAACGGATTCTAAGCGCGTTCCGGCAATATCATAGAGACCGTCCTTAAATGCTTTTTTGGCAAATAAATAATCAGCATCTTCGGTCGTTTCAGCCGCGGCAAAAGCTGCGGACAAAGAAAGAAAAAACACTAAAAAAGCTATCTTCCTCGTAGCCCATTTCCTCATAACCCGTAATTTCATCATCTCAACACTTCCTTAAGATATTGACCGGTATAAGACTTGCCATTGGCAGCTATTTCTTCCGGAGTTCCGCTGGCCACTATTTCACCGCCGCCGTCACCGCCTTCTGGTCCCAGGTCTACTACATGGTCGGCAGTCTTTATCACATCAAGGTTATGCTCTATAACAAGAACTGTATTTCCGTTCTTCACCAAGGTTTGCAAGACAGACAGAAGCTTATCGATATCAGCAAAATGAAGGCCTGTCGTAGGTTCGTCGAGTATATAGAAAGTCCTGCCCGTTGATGTCTTCGATAGCTCGGCTGCAAGCTTTATCCTCTGCGCTTCACCTCCGGAAAGCGTCGTTGCCGACTGCCCCAGCCGTATATAGCCAAGCCCTACCTCGCTTAAGGTTTTCAGCTTATTCCTCACCGACGGTATATTTTCAAACAGGACAAGCGCTTCCTCAACAGATGTGTCGAGGATATCGGCAATAGATTTACCTTTAAATTTTACCTCGAGCGTCTGGGCGTTAAAACGCTTCCCCTTGCAGACTTCGCATTGAACATAAATATCCGGCATGAAATGCATTTCTATCTTCTTTATTCCATCGCCGGCGCATGCCTCACATCTGCCGCCCTTAACATTGAAACTGAAACGGCCGGGCTTATATCCGCGCACCTTTGATTCGGGGAGTTTCGCAAGCAGATCTCTTATGAATGAAAAAGCGCCCGTATAAGTTGCGGGATTCGAACGCGGAGTCCTGCCTATAGGCGACTGGTCTATCACAATAACCTTGTCTATCGCCTGAATTCCTTCAATCTTTTTATGTTCGCCAGGACGCTCTTTTGCGCGGTAGAACTTCTTGGCAAGAGCTTTATACAGGATATCATTGACAAGAGTGCTCTTCCCGGAGCCCGAAACACCCGTCACGCAGACAAACAGACCCAGAGGTATTTCGACATCTATATTCTTAAGGTTGTGTTCACGCGCACCCATTATGCGTATGGCTTTTTTTGCGCTGCACTGCCTTCTCTGTGCTGGTATCGCAATTTCAAACTCGCCGCGCAGATATTTTCCAGTCAAAGAGTCCTTTGATGCCAGAATATCTTCGAGCGTCCCTTCGGCTATGATATAACCGCCGTGCTCACCTGCCCCGGGACCTAAGTCTATTATGTGATCAGCCTGCCGGATCGTTGCCTCATCGTGCTCTACAACGATAAGCGTATTCCCCAGATCTCGCAGAGTTATCATAGTGTCGAGAAGTTTAGAATTATCCCTCTGATGTAATCCGATGCTTGGTTCGTCCAGTATGTATATAACTCCGACGAGTCCGGAGCCGATCTGGGTGGCAAGCCTTATGCGCTGCGCCTCTCCGCCGGACAGTGTATAGCTGGGCCTATCCAGCGTCAGATAATCAAGCCCAACGTTCATCATAAATTGCAGCCTTGCCAGTATCTCTTTCATGACCTGATGAACTATCTTCTCCTGAGTCTTATTCAGGCTTAACCCGGACATAAAAGCATTCAGGTCCTTGATAGACATGGCTGATATTTGCGCAATATTTTTATCTTTAATGGTGACGGCGAGGCTCTCAGCTTTTAACCTCGCTCCTTTGCATACGGGGCAGGGCTGAACAGACATATATTTGTTTATCTCATTCTTCACAAACTCGCTCTCCGTCTCACGGAAACGGCGCTCAAGATTAGGGATAACGCCTTCATAAACTCCCCATCCTCTACCCTTGCCCTCACCATACAGCACCAATTTTTTGATCTCTTTTGGCAAGTCTTTAAACGGTGTGTTGGTATCGAACCCATGCTCCTGAGCAAGGGAACGCATAAGCCTTCTGTAGTAAAGATAAAGTCCCTTTCCGCCGCGACGCCATGCCTCAATAGAATCTATGACAGGCTTGGTTTTATCCGGGATCACAAGGTCGGGATCTATTTCCATTTTGTTGCTAAGCCCGTCACAACCGGGGCATGCGCCATACGGAGAATTAAAAGAGAATATTCTGGGAGTCAGTTCTTCCATGCTTATACCGCAGTCACCGCATGCATATTTTTCATTGAAAAGCACGTCACCCTTTGCGCCGTTCTCCCCTTTGGCTATAATAACGATACCGCCGCCTGCTTCAAGAGCCGTCTCTATGGAATCTGTGAGGCGTTTCTTTATATCGCTTTTTATTATAAGGCGGTCTACAACGACCTCAATATTATGTTTGGCGTTTTTATCTATCTTTATATGACTGTCTATCTCTGATATTTTTCCGTCTATCCTCACCCTGACAAAACCATCCTTCTTCACTTTTTCAAAAAGCTCACGATTTTCGCCTTTCCTGCCACGAACTATAGGCGCAAGCACAAGAATGGCCGAACCTTCGCCCAAAGCCAGAACCTGCTCGACTATCTCCTGTGATGTCTGCCTTTCTATGGGCTTGCCGCATTTGGGGCAATGAGGCGTTCCGATGCTCGCATAAAGAAGCCTTAAATAATCATGTATCTCAGTTTGGGTTCCTACGGTAGATCTGGGATTCGAACCTGCTGTCCTCTGTTCTATACTTATAGCGGGCGACAGCCCATTGATATAATCAACGTCGGGTTTCTGCAGCTGTTCAAGGAATTGCCGGGCATAGCTGGAGAGCGATTCAACGTATCTGCGCTGTCCCTCAGCGTAAATAGTGTCAAACGCCAGAGATGATTTGCCCGAACCGGAAAGCCCGGTAACGACAACTAGCTTGCCCCGGGGTATCGTTATATCAAAATTCTTAAGGTTATGCTCTCTGGCGCCTTTTATGAATATATTTTCTTTTTCCATTAAAGCTATTATATTTTAATATTATAAAGATTACCACAAAAAACAAAGGGACGGAGATACCATCTCCGTCCCTTTATATGATACAACACAAAACAACTAACGACTATTTCTTGCCCTTCTTTTTCTTCTTGCCGCCTACGAGCATCTTCGCTCTCGCGACGTCGCCCTTCTTATCGATGAAGTAGAGGTATCCCTTCGCCTTCTTTACTTCGGGCTTTGCTATTACCTTGCCGCCGCCGCCCTTGGATTTACCTCTGGCCATCTTCGTCTCAACTACATTGCCCTTCTTATCTACGTAATAGAGATAGCCTTTTTTCCTCGTTATCCCTACCGTTGCGACTTTTTCTGCCATTATTGTTCACCCCCCTTCATCTGTGTATTTTTAATGTTGATGTAATCCTCTTTTACCCTTGAAACACTTCTGAATATATTTGTCTTTATAGAATCGCAGTCTTTTTCAAGATCTTTTATGATATTCTTCATTTTGCGCCGCTTCGATGTGTCGGAATTCGGACACCTGCAAACCTGCGACGGAAAACGTGATTCTTTTGCAAATTTTACCGTATTTTTTTCTTCAACATAACACAGAGGCCGTATTATAGTTATCTTGCCTCCGAACATTTCCTGCCTCGGATTAATAGCAGCAAATTCACCCTGATAAAACATATTCAGAAGAAGGGTCTCTACAATATCGTCTTTGTGATGCCCCAGAGCTATCTTCTTACATCCAAGCCTGTCTGCTGCCTGAAACAATGCTTTCCTTCTGTTCCATGAGCACCAGAAACAGGATTCTTTCCTGTCCTTCTCGATCAGGTTAAGCTTTTGAAAATAATATTTCACACCAAGATCTTTGAATATCTTTTTTAGTTTAGGCTTAATTCCTTTGTCGCATGGAAAACCGGTCTCTATATGCACCGCTATAAGTTCGTAACTTACCGGCGCCCACTTTTTCCTCTCAACCAGAAGCTTTAGCATCGCCAGACTGTCTTTGCCTCCGGAAACCGCGACAAGGATCTTGTCTCTATTTCTTATAAGATCATAATCAGCGATAGCTTTACCTATCCTGTTCGATATATAAGCACCAGTCTTAGTCAAAGAACGCATTTTTTAAGTACCCACCCTGACGCTATTCGTTATACCGGACAGTGTTGCTATCGCCGACAAAACGGCCAGTTCGCTGGTCTTCGGATTTGCTTTCGAAGGAACATTTTCTGTCCGTGTAAATATTTTACCGCAATCGCCCTCTATCTCAACCTCGTGAATATTCCTGGTATAGTGCGGAGATGTCACTATCCTGACAAGCGTCCTTTTAGCGCCAAGTCCGGCAAGGCTTAATACGGCTGATACATTAACATTTTGAGGGAATCCCTTAATCGCATCCTCAGCACTGCCTTCAAACACAATAGTCTCACCGGTAATCCCGGACAGGTCGATCTTTTTCTCTTTTATATACGGCGCACCGTCCAGACCCTTGGGCGGCTTTCTCGTGGTAAGCGAAACAGAATTCACTTTGCCGGCAGATGCGGACTTCAACCCGTCAACACCGCACAACGCACCGCTCGGTATATATACCCTGACACCCTTATCACTCGCATCTTTAAGAAGACTTTCTCGGCCGACTATGCCGCCTACGCTCATCATCATGCAGTCTTTGCCCAAGCCGACACACTCTCTCAGGATATCACCTGAAACCTTTGCGCTTGCAGCCTCTATTATAAGGTTACATTTCCCGACAAGTTCCGCCTGTCCCAATATCTCCGGACCAGCCTTAAGGCTTTTTTTAAGAGCGGCTGCTTTGCTTAAATCTGCGTCGCAAATCGCGATCAGTTCAACTTTACCCTTAAGTTCCGCCTGACATGCATGCGCAACCTGCGATCCTATAGTACCGCAGCCTATTATCCCTATTTTCAAACGCTTATTTTCCATTGCAGCCTTTTAATATCCCGCCAGTGCCGCGCCTTGTGCCTCACCGGTAACGGCAAGCATCTTATCAAGAGTCGTTTTCGCTTTTTCACGGATGTCGTCGGCAACCTTGATTTCGTAAACCATATTTTCCAGGCTTTGAGCAACCCATCCCAGTGTTATAAGTTTCATATTTGCACAAATCAGGTGTGAAGTAGGCAGATAAAATTTCTTACCCGGATTTTCTTTCTGCAATTTATATAGAAGCCCTGATTCGGTAGATATTATAAATTCATCAGCCATAGAATTTTTGACGTATTTAAACATCCCGCCGGTCGAACATATATGATCAGCCAATGCAAGAACGCCGGGATTACATTCAGGATGAGCAATAACATCTGCCTTCGGATGCGCGGTCTTGGCCTTAACTATATCCTCTTCCTGCACTCTAATGTGGGTAGGGCAAAAACCATCCCAGAGGATCACATTCTTTTCTGGCAGCTGCGACTGCACATAGCGGCCTAAATTTTTATCGGGGACAAATATTATATCTTTTTCTTTCAGTGCCTCTACCACCTGAACCGCATTGCTTGATGTGCAGGCTATGTCGCTCTCCGCCTTAACTTCCGCAGAGGAATTAACATAGCAGACTACGGCCGCACCGGGATGCTCTTTTTTCTTAGCGCGCAGCTTCTCAGGCGTTATCATGTCGGCCATAGGACACCCTGCTTCCATCACCGGCAAAAGCACTTTTTTGTCCGGGTTGAGTATCGACGCTGATTCGGCCATAAACTGTACTCCGCAAAACACGATCACGTCGGCATCTGTCCGGACAGCGGCTTGCGACAAAGCAAGTGAGTCACCGCTTATGTCAGCTATTTCCTGTATCTCATCGCGCTGGTAGTTGTGCGCTATTATAACTGCATTGCGCTTCTTTTTAAGTTTCTCTATTTTTTTCTTAAGCGCTTCGTTGTATTTCAGATCGCTGCTGCCCTGAGTATTCATTTCATACCTTTCACGATAATATTATCGATAAGCCTCGTCTTGCTGGCAAACACAGCCAGAGCAATGAGGGTCTCACCAGTTATGATTTTAATTTTTTCCAGATTCTTTGTGTCAACCGCGGAAATATAATCGATCCGCATTCCCGGAACGGACGATATCATATCTTCCATCATTTTCACCACTTTACCGGCATCACGTTCACCTGACTTTATTAAACATTCTGCTTTTTTAAGCGCCTCATACAGCACCAACGCATCTTTCCGCTCAGTCGCCGACAGATATATGTTACGCGAACTCATCGCAAGACCGTCGTTCTCCCTTACTATCGGCATAATCTTAATCTCAACACCCATATTAAGATCTTCGACCATCTTTTTCATAACTATAGCCTGCTGAGCATCCTTTTGGCCGAAATATGCAATATCTGGCCTCGTAATATGGAACAACTTTGCTACTACGGTGGTAACACCTTTAAAGTGCCCCGGACGGGATGCACCGCAAAGCTTTTCGGTCAGCCCTGCAACGTCAACATATGTGGAATACCCTTCAGGATACATATCGCCCGCGGACGGATGAAATATGACATCAACACCTGCTGATGTAGCCAGCTGTTCATCACGCTTCATGTCTCTCGGATACTTTTCGAGGTCTTCTTTCGGACCAAACTGGATGGGATTGACGAAGATACTCATAATCACAACATCAGTGTGTTTTCTTGCGGCACGGGCTAATGAGAGATGGCCTTCATGCAGATAACCCATCGTCGGGATAAGGCTAATAGATTTCCCCTCTTTTTTGAAGATCTTCACAAGAGTGGACATCCTGGGTATTGTATCTACTACTTTCACGCTAAATCCTTCCCAATTCTTTTAATCCCCTCAAAACAAATTCTCTTTCCGGGATCTTAGGATGAGGGATCGTCAAACCATCTTCTTCAATAACATCCCGGCCATAATATAAAATATCGAGATCAATCTGCCTGGGCGCATCCTTCACAGTCCTTTTCCTACCAAGCATCTCTTCGATCCGGTTAAGCTCTTTTAAAAGCACGCGTGGCGTCAGGGTTGTATCTATTTCAATAACGCCGTTTAAAAATTTACCCTGCGGTATATCGCTGACAGGATCTGTTTCGTATACCGACGAACTTCTGATAAAATTTATCCCCTTACAATTCTTAAGTTCTTCGATCGCCCTGCTTATATTCTGCTGCCTGTCGCCTAGATT
>Ga0172381_10000744_pt1 | contig 40041 bp, 39 predicted proteins | sample Leawel6488metaG_FD_119754 | JGI IMG/M metagenome (GOLD analysis project Ga0172381, IMG submission 119754) | Leachate microbial communities from a municipal landfill in Southern Ontario, Canada - Leachate well 64-88 metaG | ecosystem: Engineered > Solid waste > Landfill > Unclassified | place... | reverse complement strand
CTTTCTTCAAGCCTGTCTCAAAGCTCAGTCAGCTTTTCGTCTTCGACTCCTTATTTCTATCTATGTTAAGTAGTATTCAAAATTCTATCACTTCAATCAATCGGTGTGCCTGGGGTGGGAGTCGAACCCACGACAACTCGCTTATGAAACGAGTGCTCTAACCACTGAGCTACTCAGGCTTGTTTTGAAGCGAGGAGCTCCAATAAATGTTGCGGTTCCTAGAATTGCACTAGGGTCTCCAGCTTATGAGACTGGCGAGGTACTACTCCTCTAAACCGCTATATTATGAATAACATTAGTATTTTAACAGAAATTGCAATAAAATCAAGCTTCTAAATAAAAACTGCCTATTAGCAGTTATTATTCTATTATCTGAATTACCTTTGAATATATTTCTTGGGCGACTTCTTCGATCGGTTTTTCGGCATCAATGATTTCTTGCTTGCAATATACGTTATTCTTTGCGTTTTCGATATATTTCGAGGTTATTTTTGTGAGGAATTCCAGATCCTTTTCAAATCTATCAAGGTTTCCCTTTTCGGCAAATTTTCTTTTGGCAGAAGTTTCGGCTGATATGCTCAAGTATATTGCGATATCGGGTTTTGGTATCGGGATAGTTTTTAATAACTGTTCTATTTGTTCTAATCTTATGCCCTGTACTGATTGATATGCCATAGTTGTTGTGACATATCGATCGCATATTGCTATGTATCCTTCACTTAGGGCTTTTTCTACTTCGGTTTTGGTATCAACAAAGTCTGCGTAATAGATAAGAGTTAAGAATTCCGGAGATAATTCGTATTCACTATGCAAAAAATTGTCCAATAACTTACCTGCGGGGCGTTCGTAGTTGGGTGATTCAAAAATTTTTGCTTTTTTACCTTCTTTTTCCAATTTTTCTTTCAGCAGTTTTGTTTGTGTTTCTCCTCCGCAACCATCGATTCCGTCTATTATTATCAATTTTCCTCTATTCCAATTTTCCATAAGCTAGATTATGTTTAGTTTGATTAGAGTATCTCTCATCAGTATGAAAAGTTCGCGAGCTTTTTCTATGTTTACTGAATAGGCTGGATCATGTTTTACTTTATCGGCGGTTTCTATCAATTCTTTCATGGCTTTGGCATTGGGCAATTGTTCTTCCGAAACTTCGTTGAGCATTTCTTCTGATATTTTGAGTTTTTTAAAAACGTCCCAAAGCAAGTATTGGCTTTTTAGCAATGCGGACTTAATATCAATTTGATTTTTTTTATTTACTAAGTCTACAATTGCTTGAAAGCGTTGGGGAAAAGCTTTTGTTTCGGCCGGACTGGTCATATGAAAAAAGTGATTGTATTTTCGTATCCATTCGCTGACTGCAAATTTTTCTATTTTGTAATATTTATTTGCTCCATACAAAAAAGCAATGGCAAGAAAGACTGCTATAATCTTGAATGGGAGTAAAAAGTTTCTTAGTTCGGTTGAGGTTAAAAATAGATTTATTTCTTCAATGGACATAGCATTTATATATTAAATGTACACTGAAATACTGAGAAATACAATTAGTAGTTAGTAACCAGTAATTAGTAACTAGTACTTGGTCCGCCTGAGGCGAGATAAATAGTTTTCTTTCAGAAAACTTAAAGGCATCCGATTTAGGTTTTTTGTTCGATTATTTTTGCGGCATCAAAAAGTCTTTTTTCACAGAAAGAAGGGGCTGTAATCTGCAAACCAATAGGCAATCCTGTTTTTGATTTTCCGCAAGGCACTGAAATTCCTGGTAATCCGGCTAAGTTTAGAGGGGCTGTATAAATATCGGCTAAATACATTGCCAGAGGATCGTTATTCATTTCCCCTGTTTTGAACGGCAAACAAGGAGAAGCTGGTCCCACAATAATATCAACGTTTTCAAATGCTTTTTCGAAATCTTGCTTTATAAGTGTTCGGACTTGGAGAGCTTTCTTGTAATATGCGTCGTAGTATCCCGATGAGAGAGTGTAGGTGCCTATCATAATCCTTTTTCTTACTTCGGCGCCAAAATTATTGGTCCTATTTTCAAAATATAATTCGTTAATTGATTGCGGATTTTCCAGCTTGCTATCTTTTCCATATTTAAGACCATCAAATCTGGCTAGATTGGCGCTTGCTTCAGCTAGAGCAATTATGTAATAACAAGAAACTACATATTCGGTATGAGGAAGATTAATTTCGATAATTTCTGCTTCAGATGCTTGATAATAATTAATAGCTTTTTTTATAGAATCTTCTATTTCTTTGTCTAATCCTTCTCCAAAATATTCTTTTGGCACACCAATGCGTAATTTTTCTTTCTTGTTTTCGTTTATTTCAAAATCGGTACTTGTTGAATCCAGCTTATCTGAGCCTTTTATTACGTTGAATATAGTTTCACAATCTTCAACCGTTTTTCCCATTGGGCCAATTTGATCCAGTGATGATGCGTAGGCAATAAGTCCGTATCTTGAAACTGCTCCGTATGTGGGTTTCATTCCTACAATGCCGCAAAAAGATGCTGGCTGACGGATAGATCCGCCTGTGTCCGAGCCTAAGGCATAAACAGCCATATCGCTAGCGACTGCGGCAGCTGAGCCGCCTGACGATCCTCCCGGCACTCTTTCTAAGTCGTGAGGGTTTTTGGTGGGAAAGAAGGCTGATTTTTCGCAAGAACCTCCCATTGCAAACTCGTCTAAGTTTGTTTTTCCAAGAAACACTGCTCCGGCTTCCTTTAGTTTTTGAATAACGGTTGCATCATAAATTGCAGTGTAGTTTTCAAGTATTTTTGAGGCGGCAGTGCATTTTTCACCTTTTATCATTATATTATCCTTGATTGCGCAAGGAATTCCGGCAATGCCCGATAAAGGTTCGCCCTTAGAGATTTTTTTATCAATCTCTTCTGCTTGTGAAATGGCCAGTTTTTCGCATACTGAAAGGTATGCATTGATATCTTTATCTTTTTCTTTTATTTGGTTCAGATAACTTTCAGTAAGTTCTTTTGCGGAAAAAGTTTTTTCTTGAAGACCTTTTTGGGCTTGTTTTATGGTGAGATTAATCATTGTAAAGCACTTTTTTAACTTCTAAATAGCCATTTTTCTGCTTAGGCATAGAACCTATTAAAAGATCCTTATCAAATCTTTTTGAAATGTCTTCCCTATCGACATTTTCGGTTTTGGAAAGATTTGATGTCCCGCTTATTTTTGAGGTATCGATTTCGTTAAGCTTGTCCATATATTCCAAAATTGAAGAGAAGTCGCTTCTCAGTTGTTCGATTTCGTTGTCGTTGATTTTCAGATAAGCCAGGTTGGCGATACTTCTTATTTCTTCTTCAGAAATCATATATAACTTTAATTAATTTTTATTCTGCTTGTTTGCCGGTAAAAGCTTGATGAATTGCATCAAAGAAAGTGCATTTTTTGTCTTTTTCTTTATTGCCAGTATTTTGGTCTTGCTGAGTGGTATTTTGATTTTTATTGCTGTTTTTTTCCAGCCAATTCGTAGTTTTTTCCCAAACATCTGTTTTGAACGAGCAAACAACTCCATTTAAAAATGGCGCAGCATCGTTATTCCAAAGATTGATTATTTTCTGGTGGAATGTTTCTTTTTGTTTGTCTTGGTTGTTTTCCTCTTGAGCGGCAACAACAGGATAAACAAATAGGAACGATGAAACAATAGATACTAGAAGTATTTTTTTAAGCATATGTTATTTTTTTTATTGCTAACTCTAACCTGTCTAAACACTTTTCTTTTCCTAATAATTCGGCTATTTCTGCAGGGCCGGCTGAAGATTGCTTTCCAGACAAGGCCACTCTGAAGGGCCATAAAATGTTTCCCCTGTTTGGCATTTTTTCAGCTTCTGCAAAAATAACTTTTTCTATTTCACTTTTTTCAAATTCTTCAATATGTGATATAAGTCCTATTGATATTTTGAGAGAGGAAATGATTTCTTCATCGGTCATCTCTTTCCATTTCAAAAGACTTTTTTCATAATTGATTTCATTTTTAAATAAAAAATCGATAAACTCAGAAATTTCTGAAAGTTTTTTCATTCTTTCTTGGTATAACAGAACTGCTTTTTCGATGCGATTTTTGGTTATTATCTGCTGGGTATCGGTTGTTCTGAATGATGTTTCGGTATATGGCTCGATAAGTTTTGATCCGATAAGAAATGGCAGGCATAAATCGGTTAATTCTGCGATAGGCTTTTTCCTTATATATAGTCCATTGATCCAGTCCAGTTTTTCGGGATTGAATACAGCTCCTGATTTTTGAATTTTTTCAATTGAAAAATCAGCAATCAGTTCTTTCATTGAATAGATTTCTTTTTCTGTTCCCGGATTCCACCCTAAAAACGCTACAAAGTTTATAATAGCTTCTGGTAGGTATCCGTCTTTGTAATATTCATCGAGAGAGGTTTCGGCGTCCCGCTTGCTAAGTTTCTTTTTTTCTTGTCCTAATATCAAAGGCATATGAGCATAAAAAGGATGTTTTGCACCTAGAGCATTAAGCATAGCTATTTGCTTGGGCGTATTTGAAATATGTTCTTCTCCTCTTAATACATGCGTAACCGCCATTTCGAAATCATCTACAATGCAAGTAAAATTGTAAAGAGGGGTTTCTAAATCCTTGGCAATAACAAAATCTCCGAGTGTTTCGGTATCAAATGTTATTTTTCCTTTTATCAAATCTTCGAAGCTGATTTTTTGACTTTCTGGAGTCTTGAAGCGGATAACACATTTTTTCCCTTGTTCTATTCTTTCGACCACTTCTTCTTTTGTAAGATTGCGGCAAGTTCCTTTGTATACCGGAGATTCTCCAATAGACATAAGGTAATTTTTTTGAGCTTCTATTTCTTCCTTGGTACAGAAACAGTAATAAGCATGTCCTTCGTCAAGCAGTTTTTGAAGATATTTTTTGTAGATTTCGGTTCTTTCGCTCTGTCTGTATGGTCCTTTATTGCCTATATAGCGGATACTGTAGTTGGTTCTGTCAAAAATAGATTCTTGACCTTCTACAATTATGGGGCCTTCATCCCATGAAAATCCAAGCCATTTCAGGCTTCGAATCAGCATATGTTCCCACTCCACCTTTGATCTTTCCTTATCGGTGTCTTCTATTCTTAAAATAAAAGAGCCACCCAGTTTTTTGCTGAGCAAATAGTTGAATAAGGCTGTCCTAATGCTTCCTATGTGCGCCGGACCGGTTGGAGATGGCGCAAACCTTGTGATAATTTTTTCTGAATCGTTAGTCATTGTTTTAAAATATTTACTTTGTCAGGATTTCTTTGGCTATTTTTTCTGCTGGATCGGATTTACTGAAATATTTGGCCGAGGAGCAAAATTGTCCAATATTTGAAGGATCCATAATCTTTTCGATTGATTTGACAAGCATTTCGGTATCCAGATGTTTTTCTTCAATTACGATGCAAGCGCCTGACTGCTCATAGATAGTTGCGTTGTTCAATTGATGATTTTGGGCTGATTCGGGCAAAGGAATCAAGATAGACGGTTTTCCATTGGCTGCTATTTCTGAAATGGTCCCAGCGCCTGATCGTCCGATTACAAGCGAAGAGCAGGCTAGTGCATCGGCCATTGCCTGTTCATCCCAAAAACTATATACGTGATATTTGTTGTTTTTCGATCTTACTACCCTATCGTAGTCTACTGTTCCAGTTTGATGTATTATTTCAAAATTTTCAAGCAAATAATCCAGATTTTCAAGAATTAACGAGTTTATCCGAATACTGCCCTGTGATCCGCCCAAAACAAGGAGGATGGGCTTTTTGCTTTGAGATATGGAGAAAATTTTTTTGGCCCTTTCTATATTTCCTTCTGTTAATTCTTTTCTAATAGGATTTCCTGTGAAAATGAGCTTTTTTACAGGAAGTCCTTTTACCTTATTCAAAGGAAAGGAGACAAAAATCTTTTTTGCGAAAACGCCGGTAACCTTATTGGCCGTGCCGGCAATTGAGTCGGACTCATGAAGGTATATGTCTATCCCCAGCATCTTACCGGCTATGATTATTGGGATTGATCCGTAGCCCCCTTTACTGAAAATAAAATCGGGCTTCAATGCTTTAAGCAAAAAATAAGCTCGAAAGATTCCAAAAGGTATTTTAATGAAGATATCTATCAGGTTTTGGAAAAATGGCTGAATCCCAAAATACCTTCTTATTTTGCCAGAAGGTATTGTTATTACCGATATATTTTCGCTCCGAAAAGCGTTTTGAGCAAAACTATCTTTTGGCCCAAGATAATATATATCTATATCGTTTTTAATTTCCTTGAATTTTCTGGCTATAGATACCAATGGAAAAATGTGCCCACCTGTTCCTCCGCCAGTTAAAACCATTTTCATATTATTTTCAAATTATGATTTAGCATTTTTTGAAATGTTTAGCAATAAACCACAGGCAACAAGCTCAAGGATTATATGTGAGCTTCCGTATGTCAGAAATGGCAACGGAGTTCCGCTGAGAGGAAGCAATCCTGTCATTGCGCTAATGTTTATAAATGCCTGGACGCCGATCCAAGTTCCAATTCCTATTGCCGTGTATCGGCTAAAATTGTCGGTGGTTTTTTTTGCAATACGAAAGGCCATATAGGTAAAAGAAGCAAACAACAAAATCAGGATGATAGATCCGATAAAACCAGTTTCGGCGGCATAAATCGTGAAAATAGAATCTGAAATCGATTCAGGGACAAATCCGAATTTTTGTTCACTCAATCCAAGTCCCGAACCGAATATTCCTCCCGAACCGACTGCGATAAGCGCTTGGACTATATGATACCCCTTGTCTTTGGGGTCTAGCTCCGGGTTTAGGAATGTTTTCCATCTTTCCAGTCTGTATGGGCTTAAAATCATAAAGCAGAAGAAGGCAATGGCAGCCAGAGAGCACATACTTGCAATATATTTTATCGGTGCGCCCGATACGAAATAGATGGTCATTGCAAGTGAAGCGATAATGATCATTGTGCTAAGGTTTGATTGACAAAGAAGAACTAAGATAACAGCAGCGAGCAGGATCAGTATGCTTTGCAATTTTTCTTTATGATTTTTTTTAGCAGACATAAGGGCCGAGGCATAAAGAATTGTTGCCAATTTTAATGCTTCTGAGGGCTGAAACCCTCCTAACGGTCCCAAGTTGAGCCATCTTGTTGCGCCGTATTCTGTATGGCTCAATCCAGGAATAAAGACAAGCCACATCATGATGTAGACTATAAAAAAAATGATGAAAATGTTTTTTTTGATGAAGTCTATGTTTATGAAATAAGCGATAAGAGCGAAAAACAATCCAGGAAGGATTCCGTAGAGAAGCTGGTGAGTTATCAGGAAATTGGCCGGTAAGTTTCTGGATATGGAATATGGAGCCGATGCAGTAGACAAAACAAGTATTCCTATCGTGAGCAGGAAAAAAGATATGACAAGAAGTATTATATTTGGATGTTTTTTGATTTCCATAAGATAGCTTTGCTGTTTTTTTGTTTTTTACCTTATTTGTTGTTGGTTATTTCTTTTTTAAAAGCGTTGCCCCTTTCTTGATAATCTTTGAACAAATTGAAACTTGGAGATGCCGGAGACAGTAGGCAGATATTACCTCTTTGGGTATTTTTAAAGGCAAAATCGACTGCTTTTTCCATATCTTGAGTTTCAAAAAATATTAAGTCTTTTCTTTTTCCGATATTCTCTATTTCTTTCCTTATTTCTATTCCTGAATCCGGAAAGAGGATGAGATTTTTGATATTGCTATTAATAATCCTTTTAGCTATTTTATCAAATTTTATTCCCCTGTTTAATCCTCCGGCAATCAGCGTTTCGACATCAGGGCCTAAAGTATCAAGAGCGAAAATTACAGCTTCTGGTATTGTGGCAATAGAATCATCATAAAACCTTATCCCCTTATATTCCCCGATAAATTCTAGACGATGAGCTAACGGTTTAAATCTTCTGAATGTCTTTTCAATCGTATCATTTGGAATTTTCAGTATTTTTGCTAATTCTAGAATAGCTGCAATATTAAAATCGTGGGTGATGTTGTTTTGATTGATCTTTTTGATTTCATTTTTAAACTTTTTGGGATCGATGGGTATTTTTTTTGAGATAACTTTTTTTGCCAAGCTCTTAATCTCTTTCATTTCAGGATTGTAAATAAAATAATCGTTCTTTTTTTGGTGCAAAGCTATATTTGCTTTGGCTAAAAAATACTCTTTGAAATCTTTATAATAGTCAAGGTGTTCGGGATAAATATTGAGGAATATTGAAATATCCGGACTCTTCTTGAGGCTGTAGAGCTGATGGGCGGACAATTCTAAAACAACGATGTCTGTTTTTTTTACTTTTTCTAAGAACGACAAAGCGGCTGTTCCTATGTTTCCCAATAGATACGTTTTAATCTTTGCTTCTTTGAGCATGGAATATATTATTGACGACGTAGTGCTTTTACCTTTTGTTCCCGTGATGGCGATTATTTTTGAAGGGCAATTATCTAAAAAGAGTTCTATCTGGCTGGTGACTATTGCACTTCTTGCCAGGAATTTGCTTATCGATAACAGTGGCATTCCTGATGTTTTTATTACAACTTCTGCATCTTTTAGGTTTTTCAAATAATCGCTTCCGAGAAACAAGTCAAGATATTTATCCTTTTTTAATTTCTTTTGGATATTGTCATCAAAACCGGACAGGGTTCTTTTGTCGGCTAGCACCAATTTTTTTTGCGGGAAATTTTTCCTTAAAAATAGATATGTGTTCATACCTTCGATTCCAAGACCGACAATGGCTATTTTTTTGTTCTTCAGTTGAGAAATTTTCATAATATTAGGCAAAATATTCTTTCCATTTTTCGGGGACAAAATTATTCTTATCCCAGTTTTTCAAAATCTTGTCGGCTTTGTCTTCAATGTTGGGGTATTTGGGCAGTATATTTTTTTCGAAATAACTCAAGAGTTCCGGCTGTTTTTTCCCTAACGCGTTGTTTATTTTCCAATTAAGATATAGCCCCATGACGGATTCGTTCCTTGTGCCTACGCATTCAAGAGGCTTTACCTTTTTTTCGTCAGTTAATTCTTGTATTGTTTTGATAAGTTTTTTGTCTTCAAACAAATCTTTTTTGAAGATTGAGAGCATATCTTGCTTGCTTAAAAAAGGCGAAAGAATTATGAAAACAAAAAGGCACTTTGAGCAATTTCCGCACCATTTGCCAAGTTTTTTCCGTGTACCAGAATATGTTTTTTGTGCTTCATTGCAACTCAAGAAAATATTGAAATATTGAGGATTTTTAGAAAAAATCCTAGCTATCTGTATTTCATATAATGGGCGTAAAAGGCTGAAGTATTCTATTTCTGAGGCCAAGTATTTTTTGGAATAGTCCTTGAACTTTTTTTCGAAATCAAAAGTCTTGGAATATTGGTGATTTATTTCCTTACCCTTAAAAATAACATTTCCTTCGTTTGAGCTTTTTTCGTTTGAAAAAACGACATATCTCTTATTAAAAATAACCGCGCACAATACTGACAAAAACGATAAATATCCTACAAAAGGAGTGTGTCCATTGAGGAAACCTTCGCGATTCATTTGCAACAGTTTTTTTTCTATGGTTCTTTTGCATACGATTGCGCTTTCAATGTTGCCAGTCTTTATCATTTTTAACGAGTTTTTTGTAGGATTTAGAACTAAGCAAGAAATATGGTGGCCGGTTTTTTTTGATATCTCGATTGAAACGGCGGAATCCTTTCCTCCCCCTATGGGTAGCAATATATCTGAACCTTTAATCAGTCCGGAAGTCGGATAAGCAATCCTGGTTGCATTGCAAGTGATTTCCAGAAAGTTTTTTTTCGTAAAATCGATCTTATTTTCAAAAAAGTACTGCCCCATTCCGTTTATCAGGATATCTTTCCACCAATTGATCTGTTTTTTATCCAAATAGCCAGCTTCAACGATTATTTTGGGCGAGCAAAAAGCTTTCCAATAGCTGAAAAGCTCTATCATGCCCAAATTAAAAACCAGATTATCGATTGTTTTTTTACTGAGGCTCAAGAATGTTGCCGAATCTATATTTTTAATTGTGATTTTTGGTTTAAAAAGAATATCCCCTGCTTTAAAAACAAACGATATTGCAAGATTGCCAGCACCATCATCTTTATATCCAAAAGATTTGTAATAAAATTCTGGGTAGGTTTTTTTTAGTTCTGATAATGTTTTTTTTGTCATTTTAGAATTGAGACATAAGCTTTATGGCAACGCCAAGCATTGCAAGAATAACGCTTACGAACCAGAATCTCATAGTTATTTGATATGGCTTCCAGCCGATCGCTTCTAAATGGTGGTGAATGGGTGTTGATAACCAGATTTTTTTCTTCCTAAACTTTTTAGAAAATAATTGGATGATAACTGATCCTGTTTCGATGACTAATATCCCCCCAATTATCGGCAAAACAGCTATTGTGTCGGTGAGGAATGCAATGACTGCCATTGTCATGGTGAGGCCAAGCGCCCCAGTTTCGCCCATATAGAATTTTGCGGGAGGAATATTGAACCATAAAAAACTGAATAATGCTCCAAAGATAAGCATACAAAAAGCTGCTAAGTCAAATTGCCCTTGGAAAAAAGCAACAACAGCAAAAGCGGCGAAAATAGAGCTGAATGTTCCTCCAGCTAGCCCATCTATACCATCGACAACTCCGCTTGCCCACGAAGCCAATCCCACGATAATAAAAAGCACTATATAAAGGAGTCCGAGCTCAACTTCGATTCCGGTAGGAAAATTTGATATCAAAGGAATTGTAATAGATGAATGTCCTAGCTTAAAATAAAGCCATGCTCCGCCGATAAGGCCGATAAGGATTACAAAAAGCATTCTTGCCTTAAACGTAAGTCCTCCTCCAATGTATTTACCTTTACCATAGACAACAGAAATATCATCTAATAGTCCGATTATTGACGCAGTAAATAAGGCAAATAAAGGTATCCATGTCTGTTCTCTTGAAAAAAAGCTTAAGTCTTTTATCCACCAAATATCTGATAGCGCGCTTACGATAGATGTTACAATCAAAACAATAAATACACTGAGCCATATTACTAACCCCCCTCCTCTTGGAACAGTGACTTCTTTTTCGCTATGCATACTTAAAAAGACCGTGGCATCATTACCATCAATAGTTTTTGCTCTTGCTTTCTTTTTCCAGAATTGTATCTTTATCAAAAATGGAATCAAGTAATGGGATAATATAAATCCAGTTAGTGATGAGGCAACTGTTAAAACCAGTATCTTAATTATGCTAAATGTTAAAAAATCCATATTTTATTACCATATAAATTGATTAGCTGTCCAAGTCTTGAAATTTCGCGCTTCTTTAAAACGATCTTCTGCTCCAAGTATTATATTGATTATATAATTTTTTTCGAAAAATGAAAAATTGGGAGGTTTTGCAATGATTACTAAGCACCCGTTTGCTTTTTTTGTAAAACCGGTCTTTCCCCATAAAAAACCTTTGTCCTCCATTAGAAGGATATTCGTATTTTGTGAGTATCTTTCGTCTCCGTTTTCGCTGTGAGTATAGTATTTTGACTTTGATAGGATATCGAGCATCAAAGGATATTTTTTGGTTATATAGATAACCAGTTTTTTAATGTCTTCGGGGGATGTTTTGTTTGTTTCTTCTTGGTTTTCAATATCTAACCCTGTTGGGTTGAGATAGTGAGTATTAGTCATTGAGAGATATTCTGCTTTTTTATTCATTTTTTGGACAAAATTATCTCTTCCTATTTTTTTTGTAAAAGCTTCTGCTGCTTCGTTGTTTGATTCGATAAGCATTATATGCAAAAGACTATTAATAGTGTAAATATTTCCTTCGGAAAGTTTTTTGGGATCCCCTTCGGTCTTTATGACTTCGCTATCAATAGATATTTTTTCGTCCATTCTGTAAGTGTCTATTACTATAACGGCTGTCATTAGTTTTGTTATGGAAGCCATTGGGTATACTCCGTTTGTATTTTGTTTGAAAATGTCCTTGCTTTTCCCATTATTGGCAAGAGAAACTAAGGAGGCTGATATTTCAGGGCTTATATTGGCTTGATAACGTTTTTTTATGGGCGATAAAGAATTTTCTCCATGAAGAAAATTTTTCAATATAATATTTTCCTGTTTGATATGGGCGTTATCGTATTTATTAAAAATAAATCCTGCTATCAGTAGGGCGACAAAAAAAATACTGATGATAATATTGAGATATCTTTTTTTGATTAAAACCATTATATTTAAAGAAAAACAGCCATAGGCTATATGGCTTTTTACTTCTTAATACAGTCTTTTAATTGCTTTAGGATTTCGGCTGGATTAAAGTTTGACTTTATGAGATAGTTTTTTGCACCTAGTTCAAGGGCTTTTGTTTTTGTTTCTGAATCGTCGAAATTTGATAATACTATCACAGGAATATTGGCAATAGCGGGAATGTCTTTTCGTTTTTTTAGGAAATTAAGTCCGCTTTCTTTGGGTAGAAGCATATCCAAGATAACCAAATCGGGCTTTTCTTTCTGAGCAATCTTCAAACCACCTTCAACGTCAATACTGCTAAAAACTTCATATCCCGCTTTGGTGAACTTGAATTTATACATCTCAAACAGTATTTTTTCGTCTTCTATGATAAGTATTTTTTTCACTTTTTTATCCTTATCCTTATAACTGCTTTAATTATAGGGCAGATTTGAGTTTTGGGCAATGATTGATATTAATATAGTAACTAGTAATTAGTAACTCGTAACTAGTAATTGGTACTTTGTAGCTTTCTTGAGAAAACTTGAAGGCATCTAGAAGATTGCTTCTCCGCCAAGGCGGATCACAATGACAAGGGGTGTAGAATGGCGAGATATAATTGGTAGTTGTTCTAGGAAGTTTACTGAAGCGAACTATGACACTTGGCAGGCTCCGGTGATTTTTTGCTTTAGTTTTTGACTTATTCCATAAATTGGGCCCGCTCCCATCATGATTATGATCTCAAACTCTTGGATATTGCTTTTTATATCCGATTTATCTTTCAAATAGAGACAATTAGGATTGTTAATCTTTTCTGCTAGTTTTTCTGAATTGAAATTTTCCTTGATTTCACTATCTCCTTCTCTTCCTACAACATCGTACACATCCAATAGAATAAGCCTATCGATGTTTTTATTCGTTAATCCTGTTTTGAACACAGATATAAAATCGTCGAAAAGTGAAAAGGTTCTTTGGTATTGATGAGGCTCGAAAACACAACATATTTTTTTGTCTGGATATTTTTCTCGAGCAGCTTTCAGCGTTGCTTCAATTTCGGTTGGATGGTGGGCATAATCATCTATAAAAATGAAGTTCTTTACGTTTGAGATGTCAAATCTTCGCCACGATCCCTGATATTTTGATAGTGATTCCAAAATAATATCATCTTCTATTTTGAGTATTTGCCCTACTCTGTATGTTGCCAGCGCATCCATTATGTTATGGTCTCCGGGAAGCTGCAATACTTTCTTTATTTTGCTGGTTTCGCTGTCGGCTAGAGAGTATTCTATTCTTGTTCCCTTGGTTTCGATATCGAGGCCTTTTTCTTGGATTAAAAATCCATCATTTGGAATGTGCATGGCGAACTCCCTGAAGGCTTTTTTAATATTGTCAAAAGTTTTGTAATAATCAAGGTGATCCGGCTCGATATTGGTGATAACGGCTATCTGCGGAAAATAATTTAAAAAAGCTTCTTCGTGTTCACAGGCTTCTATTACTAAATATTTTGATTTTCCGGCACGAAAATTAGTGTTGTCAAACTCTTTTAATTTTGTTCCCACGATAACGGTGGGGTCGAGCCCAGCATTTATCAAAAGCAAGCCAATCATTGATGTAGTTGTGCTTTTGCCATGTGTCCCTGATATGGCAATTGTAAAATAGTTTTTTGACAATTCGCCCAAAGCTTGGGCGTAGGTTATTGTTTTTAGTCCTCTTTTTTTAGCCTCTTCAGTCTCGGGGTTATCCTTTGCGGCGGTTGTATATATCACTTCTGTACAATCGTTTGGAATATTTTCTTTTTTTTGACCAATTAAAATAGTTGCACCTGCTTTTCGCAAGCTTTCTAGCAATTCTGAATCGTAAGCATCTGATCCAGCAATTTTTTCTCCTTTTTCTAAGTAGAATTTAGCTAAAGCTGAAATTCCGATACCTCCTATGCCAATGAAATATTTCATATGTTTTAACTTTAGTAATTAGTAACTCGTAATTAGTAATTAGGGCTTTGTCCGCCTGAGGCGAGATAAATGGTTTGCCTTTCGGCAAACTTTAATACATTTTTATAAATTCCACTTTAAGGCTTTCTTCGTTAGTTGTCTGATTCGAACGGAATTGATTTTAATATACAATACTCTGCTCCTCCTTTTTTAAGAAAGCTTTCCATAATTTCAATAGATTTTACCGAAAATCCGTATCCAAGGGATTTATTTATATCTGGTCTTTCCTCTAGATCGATCTGCTTGAATTGCCATTGATTGATCCTGCCCAGTGTTATGTGGGGTGTGAATTTCTTATCGGTTTCGGCGTTGTATCCGTTGTTTAAAATGGCTCTTTCGATGCATGTTTGCAGGCCTGTTAGCTCTTTGGTCTTTTCAAGATTGCACCAGACCATTTTGGGATTATCGCTATTGGGGCCGTAAGACATATCGGTGATCTGAAGATCAAAACTTTCTACGTTTTCGACGGCATTTTCGGTTATTCTGAATATATCCAGCAATTCCATATCGTCGATTTCCCCGATAAAAAGCAGCGTGCAATGCAGATTTTCTTTTTTTGTCCACTTGATCGGCGAAAAATCGGAAATGTAAGAAAATTTTTGATCAATTTCTTTTTGATTTTCGCTCAAATCGTTCTTTATCTTTTCTTTTAAGTTGATTGCTATAAAAATTCGCTTTCTCATTAGTTAAAAAGTAGCATTACTTTTGATTTTTGTCACTGAGATATGGGAAAATGGTAATTAGTAATTCGTAATTAGTAACTAGTACTTGGTCCGCCTGAGGCGAGATAAATGGTTTTCTTTCAGAAAACTTAAAGGCATCTTTATAGATTCCCTTCGGTCGTCTTCTGGTGAAGCCGCCTCAGGGCGGGACTCGGCACCAAGTCGTGCCTCTGTCATTAATTTCTTTTTAGATTCCCGCCTTCGCCCTCCATAGGCGGGCAAGCGGGAATGACAAACAAAGAAATTAATCACTTTCGCGGGAATGACAGGCGAAAAAGATTGCTTTTCCGCCAAAGACGGATCGCAATGACAAGCATTTTAAAAACTAGAGAAAGTTTTGATATGATTAGTTTTTAGAGAAAAAAACAGAGACCTTCGACTATGAGCGTCCCCTTTGTTTTGCGAGCCAGAGTTGGTAATTTTGGTAGACTTTATCTCTTTTAGCTCTTGAACTAAATATCAAAAGCTGATAGTGCCGGCTCTTTATGATTGGCAGAGCTCTTTCTGGCTCGATTGTCCAAGAACAGTAACTCCTGTCGCATATTAGTTCAAAATGTTCGTCAGGCAAATCCCCGTCATCTTCTACTATGCCAAATTCGATTAACGATGTTTTCCGATAAACGACTTCTTGTGTCATGATCTGGCTATATTATAAAACTTAAATTTATTATTGTCAAATTTGCTTTTTGCACTATTTTATATAATAATTGGGGTCAAGATGAAAATAGATTTACATTGCCATACTTTTTTTTCGAAAGACGGGACATCTTCTCTGGAAAGTATAATCAAAGAAGGAAAAAGAAAAGGAATTAACGGGGTCGCAATTACCGACCATGATAATACCAATGCCTGGGAAGAGGCCGTTTTTTGGGGTAAAAAGCTTGATTTTGAGATAATACTCGGTGAAGAGATTACAACCAGCGAGGGGGACATTTTGGGGCTTTTTATGACAAAAAATATCGATGGAAAGGGAAAGAGCGCAAGATATGCAATCGAGCAGATAAAGGAACAGAACGGTTTGGCTTTTTTTGCCCATCCATTCCATATGTTGGAAGGGTTTAAAAAACCACTAGAAGGATATATGGATATCATTGACGGTATTGAAGTTTATAACGGAAGGAGGCCACTAGACAGAGGCGACAAACTGGCAGATAGATTTGCTGATGAGCAAAAGCTGATAAAAATAGGAGGAAGCGACTCTCACTATTTTAAAACAGTTGGAAATGTTTATACGGAGTGCGAAGCAAATAATTTGGTTGAGTTTAGAGATCAATTATCGAAGAAACAAAGTGTTGTTTGCGGAAAAAAAGCGCCGCTTAGGTATATTGTGTTTCCTTTGTTGAAAATATCAGGATTATTGCGACGTTCAATATAATGGCTTATTTTTTGAAAAAATTTATTAAATCCTCTAGTGAATTTAGAATCTGGTCAGCTTCTTTGAAATCTTGTCCTGAATATTCATTTGGAACTGCAAAGCAATAAGCTCCAGCACTTTTGGCAGATAATATTCCCGATTGAGTGTCGTCGATAGCTAAGCATTGGTTTCCGTTTAAGCCGAATTTCTTTATTGCAGCAAGATATACATCTGGAGCGGGCTTAGCAGAAGCAACGTCATCTGTTGTAAAAACAGCATCAAAATACTTTTCTATACCACTATTTCTCAGTTTTAATAATGTTTCTTCCCTGCTTCCATTCGTGCATATTGAAAGCAAATATGAATTGTTATTAAAAAACTCTACCGATTCGCGGGCAAAAGGCATTAATCCTTCTGCGCTCCACCCTTTTTGTTTAAATAGTTCTTGGAATATCTTATCTTTTTCTTTTATTAATTCGCCATCCGCAAAATTTTTGTTATATCTATTTTTGATATCGGCTTCAATCCATTTTGCACTTTTCCCGATATATATGTGATATATTTCCGGATCGACTGTTATATCAAACTTTTTAAGCGCTTCATTCCAAGCCATAAGGTGATATCTCTCACTTCGAAACAGCGTTCCATCTAAATCAAAGAGGATTGCCTTGATATTTTCTTTTTGCATTTTTTCTACACTTTTATTATAGTTTTGTTTATTATATAATGATTTTAGGATTTGTGAAAATCTGTTTTTATTAAAACGACAAAAATGATCAAGAAACAAGAAACTGAAAAAGAGAATAAAAAGGAAAAAAAAGAAACTGATATTCAGACGGTGATAAACCATTTTTTTTTCAGCAAGGGGTTATCTCTTGACGAAATCAAAGAAAATAGTAAAAAGAAAAGGATAATCTATTCTCGTTTTACTAGGCCGGCTAAGGAATTGATTGAACTTGCCGGTTCGGCCGAAAAGGCAAAAGAAGCGATTACGATTGTTGCAAATTGGGCAAAGTCACGAAAACTGGATTATTCTATTGAAACAGTTTTTAAAAAATGGCTTGAACTGGACAAACTGAAGCCAAAAGAAGTTGTAAAAAAACCGTTTTTTATGAACCAGCCTATGGTCTGGTCACAGGTTAAGAAAAAATGGTTTGTAATTGACGACGGTGGTGAATGGCTTGAGTTTGCGGGAAAAGAGTCGCAAATCGTTTGGAAGATAGAATCTGAAAACGATGACGAGAAGAATCCAAAATATTATTAGTTTAAATTAACAGAAAATGGCATCATATTCAGAATTAGTAAAGGGAAAAATAATCGTAATCAATGAACAACCTTACGAAATAATTGAAGCAGAAAGCACTTTTAAAGGAAGAGGACATTCTTATTTGCAGATGAAATTAAAAAATTTGGCGACTGGGGCGGTAATATCAAAATCGGCGCAACCACGCGACTCGTTTGAAGATGCCGATGTAGATAAGATGGATGCAAAATTTGTTTATGCCAGTAAAGACAAGTGTGTTTTTACTGAGCTGGACAATCCATCGAAAAGATTTGAAATAGGAATTGATAAGATCGGAGACGGATACAAATATCTGAAGGAAGGAGAAATCGTGACAACAATTCTCTTTGATGACGAGGTTATAAATGTAATGATTCCGATAAAGGTTAAATTGAAAGTAGTTGAAGTTTCTCCTGGAGTCAAGGGAGACAGGGCCTCTAGCGGCACAAAGGTTGTAAAGGTTGAAACAGGACTTCCTATAAATGTTCCTTTGTTTGTGGAGGATGGCGACATAATTGAAATAAACACCGAAAGCGGTGAATATGTAAAAAGAGTGGTTGATTAAGTTTTTAAATTCTTGTTCGATATTTGTTTTTATTAAGTCGGTGTTTTTTTACTAAAAAACACCTGGTGCTCGGACCAGTCGTCCTCGCAAGCTTAAGAAAAACAAATACCTCAGCAAATTTAAAAACGGAGATTATGTTGGAAAAATAAAAAAAGGAAGAGGTTTGCGCCTCTTTTTAATTTTGGTTTTTATTTTTTAACAAATAAATTACAGTGACAGTGTCCCATTGAAGATATTTCATCCATATGGTAAATGCAGGGGCAGATAATTTTTTTGTCTTCTTCGGCGTTTCCTGTGACTTTCCGGCAAGGACAATATTTTTCTCCGTGCCTCTGTTCGTTGTTCAAAAGGCCTCCGATTATCGCATCTACTATTTTTTCGTTGGAATTAAGGGATATTCCTTTTTCCTGCGCATATAATTTGTATTTGTTTTTTAATTCTTCTGGGGTTTCCATATTTTGTTAAAAATAATAACTAGTAATTTGTCCCCCTTCGCCAAGGCTTCGGAGGATAAAATAATTAGCAATTAGTACACTGAAGTTTACTTCGTAAACTTAAAGGTATTTTAGTTTTCTCTTGGGAAGCTTTATTGCTATAGATTTTCTTTAATCCATTTTTTAATATCGTCTTCCTCTTTAAAACCGACAAAAGACGATTTTGCTTTTCCATTTGACATAAAAATAACAGTTGGAATCCTGTCTACTCCAAAGGCATTACCGGTATTGGGACATTGATCCAAATCCATTTTAACAAATTCTATCTTTTCTTTGTATTCTTCTGAAATCCTGTCTATTATTGGAGACAGCATTTTACAGGGCGGACACCAAGTAGTATAAAAATCTATTATTACTGGTTTTGCGCTTTTTTGAACTGTTTCTTCAAATTCCTGATCGTTTATTGATTTCATTTTAGAAAATATTTATATTAATTGTTTAGATTATACTATTTAGCAAACAAAATAGCAACGTGTTTTATAGATAAAAAAATAGCAACGTCGTTGCTGTTTTTGTTGCGTTTTTGGGCTCGGAAGCCTCTACTTTTTTATTTTACAATTATAATACCGTCTTTTCGCTTTTATACTTAAAAACTCCCTTTGAACTAACCACTCGATGCGGTCTTTATCAATGAAGCCTTCACTTGCAAATTCTCTCCATGCTTGTGCGTAGCATCTTGAGAACTTTCGAAGCACTGTTGCTTCAAAATGCGTCACAGATCTTTCAAGAATTGTGTGACATTCTTTACAGATGTAATAGACCACATCATTTTCCCCAAAGACCGCCCTTTTAAACGGGTGGTGCCTGGCCAGTTCTTTAAAATGTCCGCAGCGTAAACATATTCCTTCGACACCTCTGTCATTATTCTTTGGGTTATCTACAATCGATATATATTCGCAGACGATTGAATCAATCTCTATAAAACACTGCTCAATATATCCAGTAATTTCTGTTCCAGTCAGGTGCCTATTTTGAGTGTAGTATTCCCAAATCTTCTGATATACAGGAGCGAAGTTCCGAAGAATGTATCCCTCCATTAATCTGACACTGCACTGTATTTTGTGACGACAATCATCACAGATAAGCACAATGCTTGGATTTTTACCAAAAACGATTTCCTTTTTGGTATGGTGAGGATGAAGATTTTTCGTCCTTCCACAGACTGGACATAGCTTGGGTCTCGGAATTACTTGTGCTTGCACACATAAAGACTGCTGATTTCTCTTTTTCTTGTTCATTGTAATGAACCAACTCCAATATAATCCTACTCAAATAAAAAAACAAGTCTTAGCTTGTTTTTTATTCTTTTTCCAGCTCTTTTTTTATTTCCTCAAAATCGTTTTGCGCTTTTTTAAGCATTTCTTTGGTTTCTTTGATAAGTTCGGTGGCTTCTTTGGCTTTTTTAAGGCCCTCTTCAATATCCAAATCTTCTTGAGTTTCGAACCATTCAACTATTTTTGATATGTTTTTCAAATTTTGGTTTAGATTTTTTTGTTGTTTCATGATAATTAATTAGGAGTTAGTAATTCGTAAACTAGTAATTGGGGCTTGGTAACTTGCTAAAGCAAACTGGAACATCTTTTAATGGATTGCTTCTCCGCCAAAGGCGAATCGCAATGACAAGCATTTAATTCTAGTCCATCTGAACAGGGGGGGGTTAAGTTTTGGTGATTTTTTGGATTTCCGATAACGCTTTTCCATCGCAGTATTCAATTTCGCAAGAATCTCCTTTTTTAATATTTTTTACGGTTCTTACTATTTTATTTCCTATTCTTGGAATACAATATCCCAGTTTGAGATTTCTTTTTGGGTCATTTTGCGCAATAATCCTGTTTCCTAAGTCCAGTTCTTTTTTAAAATGCTGAAACCGATTTTCGATCAAATTCATTATCGTATTGATAGTGCCTAGTTCTTTTTTTTCGTAGCTGTTGATTGATTCGTGAAAATAATTGCTTATCTTGAAAAAAGATGTATTTAGGCTTGTGTTTTTCTTGATTATGATGTTTTCAAAATAGTTTAGCAGATATGTCTGCTGTTCGGATAATTTTGACTCGGCCCTCTCCCAGTTTGCATTAAGGAGCATTGCTGCAGCGGTGGGGGTTGAGACCATTTTATCGGCCGCTAAGGACAAAAGAGGGATGTCTTTGTCGTGTCCCAAGGCGGCAATAATCGGTGCAGGAAATCTGATGATTTCTCTTATTAATACTTCGTTGTTGAAAGCCATAAATGACTCGAGCGATCCCCCACCCCTCATAATTACTAGAACGTCAAGATTTTGTTTTGCCATTGTTTTTATGGCAGATAAAAGGTCTTTTACAGCTTCTTGCCCCTCTACCCGCGAGTCTATCATTTTTATCTCAAATCCGTAATGACCGATATTGCTTAAAAAATCATTAATGACTGCTCCGTATCTTGAGGTTATTATTCCTATTTTTTGCGGGAAAAATGGTATGTCCCTTTTTCTTTCTTCATTAAATATACCTTCGTCTTCCAGTTTTTTCTTTAATTTATCATATGCTTTTTTGAGTTCTCCTTCGCCGACAAGCTCAATAGTCTTTACCTTGAAAGATATCCTCCCGTTTTGGGGATATATATCGGGTATTCCCGAAGCTATTATTTCCAGTCCATCTTCCAATTCTATTCCGCAGATCCTGTAGTCGTAATTCCAAATAACACAAGACAGGACGCTATTGTCCTTTTTGTCTTTGAGAGAAAAATAAACATGGCCAGCGCTACTTTTTTTTACTTCTCCGACTTCTCCCTTGATTTTTGCTTCGCATAAATTAAGGATCCCATTTAAGATAGTGATATATGCCGAAACGGTAAATATATTGTTTTTAAGATATTCTCTGGTGAAGGATGCCATTTTACTTTTTTGCTTCTTTTTCGTGTTTTATTTTTGCGATAACAGCGTTTTTGCGGTAATTGCAATAATCACAGTCGGGGTTCATTTCCGGTATCTCACTGCTCATTAAGCAATCTTTTATTTTGGGAAGAGTTGAATCGATCCAGCTGGTATCTCCAGCGTATGGAATAACTTTTATTATGAATTCCAGTTTTTTATCAAATTGAGGCAAGCCTGTATCGCCGTTACAATAAACAAAATAGCCGGTATTTGATACCTTGAAACCATTTTGCCTGAAGAGCCACTGATATACCTCCATCTGTCTCTTGTAGCTGATTTGCCAATCAGCATCAAGAGTGATTTCTGACGTTTTAGACGTTGATTTATAATCAACGACAATCAATTCTTCGTCGGGATTTATCCATAAATCATCTACTGCTCCTGTAATCAAAAGATTTGTTTTTTCATGTAGGTGCTCGATTCCTTTAAAGTTTTCACGCCAAATATTGAGTTTTGGATGATCAAAAGGAATGGCATCGATATCAAATTCCTCAATAAATGGATGGGCAGCTTGTTTTTCACGATAAAGATCGAACTCTTTTTTGAGTAAAGTATCGACAGCGCTGTTAAGATTAAAAGGAAAACCTGGCGGGCGGCCAACTCCAAGCCTGCGATCCAAATAGAAGCATTGCGGACAGTCCATAAAAAGGTCAATCTTTGAACGGCTTAATTTGAAAGGCATTTTTGAATTTGGATCAAATATATTTGATGATTTTTTGTAGTAATTTGACATATTTTTGAGATGATAATTTGATTTATTGTACCACAAAAGAGAAAATTAAAAAAACCATTCAAGTATTCCAATGATTTTTTTGAAGCAAAAAAGACCCTTTCGGGTCTTTTTAATAGACTAGTAGACTATTTTCTGAAGTCGTCCCTATTTGTCATAGGTCTGGCTTCGCTCACGAAAATCTTCCTTCCATCTAGCTCGCTTTGGTCAAACATTTCTTTTGCCTTAGTAGCTTCTTCTTCTGTAGCCATTTCAACAAATCCAAAGCCTTTTGATCTCTTTGAAAATTTATCGATGATAACTGTAGCAGAAACCACTGATCCGGCAGAAGCAAAAGTTTCACTAAGAACTTCGCTGGTTACGGAGTAGGGTAAATTTCCTACGAATAATTTCTTCTCCATTTTTTTCTTTTTTAAAATTTTTACCGACCTACTCCCAACCGCCTTTAAGATCCGATTGAGAAGCACGAATGCGATGTAACTGCATTTGATATGGAGATTTTCGCATATAATGCTATATTTGTCAATAAATGCGGTTAAAGGGCTGCGCCTATTCATTGGGACAAAATGATATAAACTAAAAAACTTATTTGTAAAGATATTTTCAAAAACAGCTTATTAGGCTAATATTATTGTAAGATTCTAATTGTCTTAAGATATGCATAATATTTTGAAATTTAAAAACCTGTTTGGCGGAGCAACTTTTTTGCTTGGAATTTTTCTTTCTGAGGTAGCGTATGCAGTAGCTTGCCCAGTGTGTACTGTGGCCGTGGTAACGGGAACAGTTATTGCCAGGAATTACGGTATAGATGACACAATTACCGGTCTTTGGATAGGAGCGGTTACATTGATTGCTTGCCAATGGACTATTGTATGGATTGAAAGTTTATTGAAGAAGAAAAGTAAAAAACTTAAACCTTTAGGAAAAAAGATACTTGAAGCTGTTACCTATCTTTCTTTTTACGCTTTGGTTATTTGGCCATTGCATTCACTGGAAGTTGTGGGAATAGAGAATAATCTTATCTTTGGAATGGATAAGATCTTATTTGGAATTATTTTTGGAACGTTGATATTTTTTGTGGCTGAAAAATGGCATGAAGAAATAAAGGAAAACAATAACAATAAAGTATTGTTCCCTTTTCAGCGAGTTATTATACCTGTTGGGTCGCTCGCAATCCTCTCGGTAATATTTTATTTTTTAACTAAAAATAATTAGAATAATTTAAAAAGATATGGATAATGAGATTTTAAGCAAGAAAGTCAGCGAACTCGTAGAAAAAGTTGATAGCATGAAAAAGCAAGACAAGATGGATTTGTCCTCTGATCAGGATTTGAGTATTGCTATAATGAACCTTGTCAGCATCGAAGAGCATTTCTTTTTTACAGGATCAAAAACTGAAAAAACAGAATACTTTGATCTGATAAAAGAAGTTAGGGAAATAAGAAAGGAATTGCTTCAAAAAATAATAAAAGAATATGAAGGAGAAGTTTGGTGCATATCGAAACACTTGCTTGCTGCCTCAATGCGTTTGATGGAAGTTGGAACTAAACAATTGGGAATGGATAAAAAGGAAGAAGCTTATGATCTGTTTAATAAGGCATACTCTCTCTATTCTCTTTTTTGGGCGCTGAATATGAAAGTGATTGGCGTGGATGATGTAAAGAAAATTGATGATGAGGCTTTGAATAAAGAGGATACTGAAAAAAAAGGATTTATGGGAAAAATGAAGGATTTGGTGAAAAAGGCTATTGATTGTTGTATCGAATAAGCAAAAATCCGCTGTGAAGGCGGATTTTTTATAGATTAGGGGTTGGTAACTAGTAATTAGTAATTAGTGCTTTGTAGCTTTTTTTGAAAGCTTGAAGACATCTTATTAGATTTTTTTATAAATCCGCTTCGTTTATCTCCTTGTAATGGAAAGGCTAATATTTAAATGCTTGCATAGCAAGCTACTGCGTACTAGTTGCGAATTACTGGTTACTAATTACAGATTTATGATACTAAAGTTCCGAATTGTTCGCCTTTGAATGCTTTTGAAATATCGCCGATTTTTTCGATATTGAAAACTATTATCGGTTTTTGTTGATCCCAGCAAAGAGCGAAGGCGGTACTGTCCATAATATTGAGATCTTTTTCAATAGCTTCTTTGTAGGGAATTTTCTTAAACATTTTTGCGTCTTTGTTTGTGTGGGGATCCTTGTCATAAACACCATTGACGTTGGTTGCTTTTAAAATGAGGTCGGCATTTACCTCGCAAGCCCTAAGGGCAGCAGCAGAATCGGTGGTAAAAAAAGGATTTCCAGTCCCTCCTGCAAAGATTATAACCCTATCTTTTTGAAAATGTCTTAAGGCTCTTTTAAGGATAAAAGGTTCGGCGAATGCATCCATGCGGATTGCAGTCATTGTTCGCGCAGGGGTTCCTAAATCTTCTAGCGCCTCCTGCAATCCAAGGCCATTGATAACAGTTCCCAGCATTCCCATATTGTCGGCTATAGCTCTGCTGAATCTTTCTTCTCCATTCTCTCTTCCGCGAAAGATATTGCCGCCGCCAACAACGATTGCCAAATCTATTTTATTTTCTTTTTTTATTCTTGCTATTTTTTTGGCAATATTTATGTATGAAGATATGGAAACACCCTTTCCTTTTTCTTTTCCAAATATTTCTCCGCTCAGTTTAAGTATTACCCTTTTGTATTTTAATTTTTGATTCATTTTTTGTAATGTTTTTGTTTATTTTATCATAGTAGAAATTTTTTTACAAAAAACATATCCTAATGTTGGATATGTCCGAGCGCTACTGCCAAGCTCATTCCTCCTCTTTCCTTTGTGGTGAAAATGGTATATTCGCCACTCTTGATTGTGATGCGTTTTGCAAAAGGAGACTGTATATCTCCAGCAAACCATTGAGAGATGACAGTGGATTCTGCTTGAGTTATAACACCCCTTTCAATAAGTGGCGTTAGACCGAATAAAACAATATTAATTCTCATTTCCCTTGCAGAGCTCGCATCGCAAATTACTTCTTTTTCGCATCTGATTAGCTGGCCTACTGGTCTGTCAAAGTGAATAAGTGTCAGACACCCTTTTACTTCCTGAACTTCTGCAATTCTTGGAAGTAATTCCATTATTAATGGATAAAAAAGAAAAGAGGTATCCAACTCTGCTACCCTGTAGGGCTGGAAATGCCCTGGCTTTGTTATGGTGTCGTATATTTGCATTAGACTTCCTCCAAAGTTCTTTTACCAGAATAAACCTTGCACATTATAAAGTCAATACTATAGATTTGTAGATTTTGAAGCCAATTGGCCACAGGCGGCATTTATTGCTTGGCCAAATTCGTATCGCTGAGTTACAAAAATTCCGTTTTTTTCTAAATGCTCTTTGAAAGTCTTAACAATTTCGGTTTTAGACGGCTTATAGTCTCCGGTGGGATTATATATTATGAGATTTATCATAACGAGATGCCTTTTTTTGAAAATCTTTATCAGTTCATCGGCGCATTCGATAGTGTCATTTATTCCTTGAAGCATTACATATTCATACATAACCTTTCGGGAAGTTTTTTTGATATAATCATCTACTGCAAACAATATACTTCTGAGATCATATTGCTTGTTAATAGGCATAAGCTGGCTTCTGAGCTCATCAGTGGGAGCGTGAAGAGATATCGAAAGATTGACTTGCAAATCTTCATTTGCAAATCTGTCGATCCCTTCAATGATGCCGGATGTTGAAATGGATATCTTTCGGCTTCCAATATTGAAACATTGTCCATCATTTAGTATTCGTATTGCTTTTAAAACATTTTCGTAGTTTAAAAATGGTTCCCCCATTCCCATAAAAACAATATTCGTAATCTTTCTGTCTCCTTTTGCTTTTAAATATCTGGCAAAAAATAGCACCTGTTCTAGTATTTCGTAAACAGTAAGATTTCTGTAGAAGCCCATTTTCCCCGTAGCGCAAAATGAACATCCTATGGGACATCCGACTTGGGATGAAACGCAGACGGTAGATCTGTTCCCAGTATGAAGCATTAATACCGACTCTATTTTTTTGCCGTCGTTCAAGGTTATTAATGCTTTGGCAGTATTTTTATCCTTGGACTCAAAATTTTCGGCATTTATGTCTAGAGAACAAGCATTTTCCAGTTTTTTTCTCAAATCTAAAGATAAAGAAGTGGACTTCTCCCAATCTGTTATAAGTTCACGAAATATGGCTCTCATTGCTTGGCGGCGCCTAAAAGGTTTTTCGTTTTCTAAGATATCATCCAGTTTTGTTAAGTCCATTTTAATCCTTTTTTATAATCTCTACCCCAAAATCTTCGTTTAAAAGCTTGTTCTCTTCTGATTCTCCTTTTATTTTTTCAACAACTCCCGTGAGTTTTCTAGTTCTTGTGGTGGAAACCCTTTCGTATTGTTCGGTTGTCTGCCTAATTTTATTTCCCAGACTGTCTAGTTCTATGTTATATTTTTCAAATTCCTGCTCAAAAACCTTGATAAGCTTTATTATATCGTAAAGATTTTCTTGATATTTGAAATTACGATATGATTGAAAGATCATCCTGAGTATTGCGGTAAAACTGAATGGTCCGGCCAAAACAACCTTTTTGGCCATTGCTTCATTCCATACCTCTGTAAGGTTTTCATAGATGAAGCTGAAAATCATTTCGTTTGGAACAAAAAGAATAACAAAATCAACTGTATTTTCTTGCGGGTTAATGTAATCCCTAGAACAGATTTCTTTTATCTTCTGTTTTACGTCTTGGGAGAATTCTTTCAAGTATTTATCTTTCAGTTCTTTATCTTCGGTTTCGTTGAATTTTATGAGCGATTTATATGGAAATTTGACATCAATATTTACCTTTGTCTTGTCGGGTAAAAACACTGTAAAATCGGGCCTATTTGAATTGGTTTCTTGACTTTCATTGGCAATATAGTTTTCTCCTTTGATAAAACCTATCGTGCGAAGCAAATTCTCGGCAATCTCTTCTCCGTATTTTCCTCTCATTTGATTATTGGAAAGCACATTTTTCAGATTATCGGTAGAAACCTTTAATTCTCCTGTTAGAGCTTTATGCTCTTCTAGAATTGTTTTGAGCGTATTGAATTGACCGATTCTTTCTTTTTCTGAATCGTCTATCTGTTTTTTTGTCTTATCTAATTCCATCCTCATTCTTTCAATGATCTCCTTGACTGATTCTTTTGTCCCTTGGTTGGATTCGGATATGAGTTGTTTTTTGAATTCCAATTGCTCAAGCAATCTTTCACGTTCTTCTTTCATTATTTTGTCGCTCTGGACTAAAACACCTTCAAATGTTTTTTTGAGTAAAAAATAAAGGACGATGGCGAATATTATTAAGATTAAAGCTAAGATTATGTATTCCATAAAAATTAGTAACCAGTAACTAGTAACTCGTAACTAGGGCGTTGTTGCTTGCCTTCGGCAAGCTTTCGCATTATTATTAGATTCCCGATCAGGTCTGTCGGAGACAGACAGTCGGGAATGACAGATGCTGGGACGGGAATGGCAGGCTTTTGAATTTTTAGCGGGTTTTTATTACGAATATCTTGTCGCCGTTTTTAGGCTGACCATTTATAAGAATAGCGGCTTCTTCTCCTTTTTTTGCCGTTTTTACCTTTTTATTTGCAACTTCTATTGAGGATATTTTTTGCTCAATAAAAGTTTTTGGTCCTTCAATTATAATATCGTCGCCAATTCTTATTCCGACATGCTTCAAGTCTAAAGAAATGGCGTTTGCTTTCGGGTAGCAATGTTTTATATTTCCAACCAGTTCTTTTTTGTATCGTGAAATATTGTCTGCTTGTTCGTAGCTTATTCCTTCGCAACCCGGCTCTCCAAAGTAGAATCCGGTAGAAAATCCTCTGTTATATACGTCTAGTAATTCTTTCTTCCATTTTTTTACTTTTTCGCCAGTGAAGCTGTTGTTAAAATAGGAGTCAATCGCTTCGCGATAACATCTGGCGGTTGTTTCAATGTATTTGGGATCACGTCTCCTTCCTTCGATCTTAAAAGAATCTATTCCTGCCTTTATCAATTCCGGAATGAACTCGATCATACAAAGATCTTTGGCATTTAAAAAATACTTTCCTTCACTGGCAAAAGCGTTGCCATCTTCATCGGATAAAATCCATTGTTTTCGGCAAGGTTGGGCGCATGATCCGCAATTAGACGATTTTCCAAAAAGGTAGGCTGATAATATGCACCTGCCAGATATCGCAGTGCACATGGCTCCATGAACAAATGTTTCTATTTCGATATTCTTGACTTCTTTTCTTATTGTTCTTATTTGATCCAAGGTCAATTCCCTAGCTAAAACAACTCTTTTTGCCCCTTGTTTCTTGTAAAATCTTATAGTTTCGCTATTGCTGATATTGGCCTGGGTTGAAACGATAAATGGAACTTTATGTTTTTGAGCTAAAACTATGACTGCCGGATCCCAAATAATAACAGCATCTATGTTTGATTTTTTTGCCTTTAAGACAAGCTTCTCGGCTTTCTTGATGTCTTTATCATAAATAACAGCATTAACCGTTAGATAAGCTTTTATGCCGTTTTGGTGGCACTTATCTACAAAGGCTTCCATTTCTGAAGCCTTGAGCGCATCTGACCTAGCTCGCAAGTTGAGGTCATCAACGCCAAAATATACTGCATTGCAGTATTTTTTACAGGCCTCTAAGCTGGCCCAATCCTTGATTGGACACATCAATTCTGGTTTTATTTTCTTTGTTTTCATTGGTTATAACTTAACACAAAAAGCAGTGTTTTCCAATGCGTATAATCTAGTAGCTAGTAGTTAGTAACTAGCAATTCGCAATTAGTACCTTGAAGGTATTTCTATAAAATAGAAATCCATGGGCTAACGCCCACAAGTCCTGAAGAGAACTCAAATTTTATTTGTTTTTACTGCCGGGCAGTATCATAAAATTTTGTGGTTTTATTTGTTTCCTCCGCTTCGCTACGGGCTGCCTTTTTGCTGCGAGCGTAAGCCCGCAGCATTCAGGCGAGAAATAATAAAAAATCCCTGCTTAAAGCAGGGACTAATTATCAATAATTACTCGCAGGAAATGTTTTTGCTTGAGCATTTGTCTGAGCTCCCAGAATAATTAGCACTATCTGTACAATAAACAGTTTCACCGCTCTTCTTCATAATGCAGAACTTGGCTTTTGAAGTGGCTACCACAAGTGCTTCTCCCTCAAATTCATTTATTTTTTTAACTGCTTTGATTCCTTCTTGCGAACTGATGTAGCCCAGATAGGTTGATTTTTCGGTATTATGCTTTTGCAAGGCTGCTGCCAATGAATCTATCAAACTTTCCACCTCGGTTTTTTCGGTATTTACAGCAGGGGTTTCTTCTTGTGATGGTTGTTCTGTTGGATTTGTGGGCATGCTGGAAGATTCGGAAAAGTCTTTGTTGCATTGTATTTTTTCCTTGTCGCATGTGCCACCGCCAATATAGTTTGTTGAATCGCTGCAGTAGGATCCAGAACTTTCAGCCAAAGGCTTGCTTAGACAATATTTATCCTTTGAAGCGTATATGATTGCCGGATCTCCACCGATATTATTAACTATGGCTATTACGGGATTTTGGCTTCCTTCTGGCTTGTCAAATCCAATGTATGTTCCTTTAATCGATTTGTAATTTTCGGCTGTATATTTAACTTGATTTTGATAGAAAAACTCTTTTATTTCGTCGTCTTTTGTTTTATCGGCGTTGGAATTCATAATCTGATATGCAATATCTTCTATATTGACTGGGTCTTCAGCTGAAGAAATTTCTATGTCCGAGTTTTCTTCACTAGAAGTAAAAGTTCCTTCAAAAACAATTTTTCCCTCATCAGTTTCACTATTCAATGTTATTTTTGCCTTGTGAATCAGGAAATCAGAATATCCGAGAAGTATCTCGATATTGATATTGCTAGTGATTTGATCAACGAATTTATCAATATCCTCTTTTCCACTTACTATGTCTTCATCGGATGCTCCATTTTCTTTTGCAAATTCGGTGAGATAGTCTTTTAGTCCATTTTTATCAATAACAACATCGTATTTTCCACAAAGCGAACCATTGCACCCCTCAAACCCTTTAAATTCCAGCTTCAAAGCTTTTGCTAACTTGGAACTTATTTTATCGTTTTCAGCTTTGGCTTTATTTAGGATATATGAAATATTTTCTTCCGGGCCCTGGTTAGTAAGCCCGAATTTAAGCCATTTTGAGGTGATACTTGATCGATATGCACTGATATATTGTTCGTACTGTGGAGGCAGAATAATGTCGTTTACTTTTAAATATATATCGTTGTCAATAATCCTTGCTTCTGAATCGAGTTTATAATTTTCGTTGTTCTCGTTTGCTGAATTTAAACGAAGCTTAACATTCATTTTGGCATTGGAAGTGTTTTTGAAATTGTACGATCCATCAAAATCAAAAAACCCGCCGATTTGCTTATCTAAGTTAATTTCCTTCTTCAGAAGGGCTTCTGATGGATAATATTGAAACTTAATGTTTCCACTAAAATTACCTGAGCTAGTTTTTTGAGAATTTTGGAATACTTTGGCAACTACGGATTCGGAATTAAAATAATTAAAATATGCAAAAGTTCCTCCTGCTAGAAACAAAAGAAGTATAATCACTACCGCGATTGCCACTCCCAATTTTCCTTTTTTTTCTGGCTGGATATTTTTTTGCGGCAACCCAGGAACATTTATGCCTGAAATAGCTTGCGGTTCTTTTTTGAGATCTAATGATACTTTTTGAGAAGTTTGAATCGAGCCTTGAGGTGGAACTGTGCCTATTTTTGGCTGATCGGACATTGGCGCGATTGCTCCATTTTTAGCAGCCGGCTCTATCATAGCGCTTGGCGCCTTAGCCATAGCTGCTTCCCTTTTCACGGCCATGATTTGGGAAAAAGCCTCGTCTAGAGTGCTTGCCCCCCAGCCGCTTGCAGCAAGATCCCTTTTTGTGGCTTCCCATGATTCGCCATGATCTAATTGATAATTTATATAATCAAGAAGTTCTTTGGTTACCATTTTAGTTTATTTTATTTTTTTTAAATAATATCAAAACACTTTCCAAAATATTTTTTGTTAAGAATATTTTACCATGTAAAGAAAAAAAATACAAAAGTAACCTAGGTACTAGTAATTCGTAATTGGTCCACCTACGCCAAGGCTTCGGTGGATAAATAATTAGTGCTCTGAAGCTTTCTCGAGAAAGCTTTAAGGAGCTTATTAGATTTTCGTTTTTAGGAATAATAGTAAAAGCAAAGTGGATTTTAAAATCCAACCATAAACGGGTCGGATTTTGAAATATCCCAGATGTGATCAAAAAGACTATTTTTCTGTGCCTACTTTTTTGTCTTTTATTTTGTTTAAAACTTTTTTAAGTTCTTCCATCGAGTCGTAATCATATATTGAAAACGCTTTTATATTTTTGTTGTATTTTTGAAGAGCTTTTATTTTCTTTTCAATTTCTTTTTTATCTGCCATATCACTTCTGCTTAAAAATAGATATTCTTCTTTTTCCAGTAATTCTTTACTGTATTTTCCCAGTTCTTTTCTAATGATTTTGTAATCGGCTACCGGAGTAGAAGAATCGCAGGCAATAAAATGGAATAATATTTTTGTCCTTTCGATATGACGCAAGAATTTGATTCCTAAACCTTTCCCAGAAGAAGCGCCTTCAATAAGCCCTGGAATGTCGGCTAAAATAAGGTCGTAATAAACTCCTAAGTTGGGTTCTAGTGTTGTAAATGGATAATTGGCAACCTTTGGGTTGGCATCGGTAATCTCTTTAAGAAGGCTTGATTTTCCTACATTTGGAAGCCCGATAAAACCGATGTCGGCCATCATTTTTAACTCTAATCGCAATTCAAACTCTTCGCCAGAGGTTCCTGGCTGAGATTCCATAGGAGTAGTGTTTCTTGATGACCTGAAGAAAAAATTCCCTTTTCCCCCTTTGCCACCTTTGGCTATCAATATCTTTTCGCCGACTGTAAATATTTCAGTGTCGGTTTTATTTGTGAGGTTATGAATGATGGTTCCGAGTGGAAATTTAAGAGTTATATCTTTTCCACTTGTTCCATCAACAAATTGTCCTCTTCCATTTTCGCCTTTTTCAGCTTCTAGTGTTTTTTTGAATCTGAATTGTTGCAGGGCATCTAGTTCGGAAACTCCTACGGCGTAAATGCTTCCGCCCCTTCCACCTGAGCCACCGGTGGGCCCAAGACTATTAACAACTTTGTTAAATGCTACGGCTCCCGCGCCTCCGTCTCCAGCTTTTACTTTAATTGTAACATCATCAATTAACATATATATATATTTAGTAACTAGTAATTAGTAATAGGTAATTAGTAATTAAAACATTAGTGATTGGTAATTCGTAATTAGTAATTAGGGCTTTGTGGTTTGCCTTCCGGCAAACTTTGATACATCTTTATAGACTCCTGACTACGTTCGCCATAGGCGAACAATCGAGAATGACAATCGTCGTAAAAGTTATCAATTGCTAATATTCTTATTAATTTTCATCTTTTTTGAATTTTATATACTTCTTGCCTTTTAGTTTTTCGGGCATATATTCTTGTTTTTCGTTGTAGCCGTACTCGGGACTATATTTATAACCTTTGCCGTATCCTATTTCCTTCATAAAATTGGTTGCAGCATTTCGCAAATGCAAGGGGACTGGAAGATTTCCTAATTCCCTAGCATCTTTTGCGGCAGAATTATAGGCACTGTACAAGGCATTTGATTTTTTGCACTTTGCCAAATACACTACGACTTGAGCTAAAATCACATTACATTCCGGATAACCGATAAAATGACAGGCCTGATATCCGGCTACTGCTTGCTGCAGCGCTTGAGAATTTGCCAGTCCAATATCTTCGCTGGCGAATCTTACCAAGCGTCGCGCAATGTAAAGAGGGTCTTCTCCTGATTCAACCATACGGGATAGCCAATAAAGCGCGGCATTTTCGTCTGATCCGCGAAGCGATTTATGAAGGGCTGAAATAATATTGTAATGCTCTTCCCCGTTTTTGTCGTAAAGGATGTTTATCCTTTGAAGAGCTTCTTGGATCAAATCCTTTGTTATTTTTATTTCTTTTTTGAAATCATCGGTATCGATGTTGGGGCTAACAGCGTACTCTAAAATATTTAATGCTGTTCGCGCATCTCCGTTGGCAATATTTCCAATCAAAACCAGTAAATCTTTTGATATTTTAATTTTGTATAATCCAAAGCCTTTTTCTTTATCCTTTAGGGCTTTTTTAAGGATTTCTACTATATCTTGACTATTCAATGGTTCAAAGGCAAAAACTCTTGTCCTTGACAATAGAGCTCCCCTAATCTCAAAGCTGGGGTTTTCGGTGGTAGCGCCAATCAGAATAATCAATCCGTTTTCTAAATGAGGCAAAAGTGCATCTTGCTGGGTTTTGTTCCAACGATGGATTTCGTCTATGAATAGAATTGTTTTTTTTAATCCAAGTTGATTGCTTTTTGCCCTTTCTATAATCATCCTCAAATCTTTCAAGCCACTGGAAACAGCACTCATCTTGATAAAATCAGCCTTTGTCTGATTGGCAATTATCCTGGCTAAAGTTGTCTTTCCTGTACCTGGAGGTCCCCAAAAAATCATTGACGGAATATTGTCTGACTCTATAGCTTTTCTTAAAAGCTTTCCTTCGGAAATTATAGAGTTTTGTCCTAAAAAATCGTTAAAGGTTTCGGGCCTTAATCTGTCGGAAAGAGGCTTGTTTTTGTTGATTTCAAACAATGTCATACTCTTTACAGTATTATTATTTATTTTACTATAAAAAGCAATGGCTTAAGGTGCTAGTAATTCGTGATTAGTAATTAGGGCATTGAAGCTTCTTCCAGTAAGCTTTTTATAAAATGCTTGCGGAGCAAGCTACCGCGTGCTGATTACGGATTACGAGTTACTAATCCCTAAAAAATCAAGACTTTGTCCGTTTGAGGTAAGGCTCGCAATAACAAAAAAGGGGACGCGGTGGACTTTTGGAGGTTTTTTGCTATAATATCGCTAGTTATAATAAATAATACTCTCGCAAAGAAAAATGGAAAATCTAGAAAAAAGTACCCTTTCGGAAGATTTTTTTCCTAAGAATTACGATTTCAAAGTCAATGAGGAAAAATGGAGAAAGGAATGGAATGAAACAAAACTTTACGAATTCAATTATCAAGAAGGAAAACCAACATTTACCGTAGATACTCCACCTCCATATGTATCGGCCGACCATCTTCATGCCGGACATATAATGTCGTATACCCAAGCGGAATTCATTGTCCGATATAAAAGAATGCGAGGTTATAACGTTTTTTATCCGATGGGTTTTGATGATAATGGACTGCCGACCGAGAGATTTGTCGAAAAAAAATATAAAATTGATAAATCAAAAATAACGAAATCTGAATTTGTTGAGCTTTGCCTTAAGGAAACTGAAAAAGGCATAGAAACTTATAGAAATTTGTGGAATAGCTTGGGAATTTCTGTTGATTGGTCAAAAACCTATAGCACAATTGCTCCGTTACCGACAAAGGTTTCACAATGGTCGGTATTAGACCTATATAAAAAAGGGCTTCTTTATAAAAAGGAAATGCCGATTTTGTGGTGTCCTTTTTGCGGAACAGCAATTTCGCAATCGGATTTGGAGTCCAAAGAGAGAGAGTCTAAAATGAATTACATAAAATTTGGACTAAAAGATGGAAAAACTGGTTTAATAGCCACTACAAGGCCAGAGATGTTGCCAGCTTGCGTTGCGGTTTATTACAACCCAACAGATGAGAGATATCAATATCTTGAGGGCAGCAATGCAATCGTTCCACTTTTTAATTTTGAGGTTCCAATAAAAATAAGTGAAGCGGTGGATAAGGAAAAAGGAACTGGGCTTATGATGGTTTGCACATGGGGAGACCAGGAGGATCTTGAAAAATGGAGATTAGATAACTTACCAACAAAGAATTTAATTACGGAAGATGGAAGATTAACCGAAATTGGAGGCAAGTACCAGGGAATGAAAATTGAAGAAGCAAGAAAAGCGATAATAAGTGATTTATCCGAAGGCGGAATATTAGAAAAACAAGAAAGTATAATTCAGTCTGTTAATATACATGAAAGGTGTGATACTCCAGTCGAGTTTGTTCAAAGCAAGCAGTGGTTTATAAAAATCACTAATAATAAAGAAAAATGGCTGGAAATGGGGAAAAAAATAAACTGGTTCCCTTCTCATATGTACAATAATTATGAGATATGGGTCGATTCCTTGAAATGGGATTGGTGCATTTCTAGACAAAGATACTATGGTGTTCCTTTTCCTTTCTGGATATGCCAGGATTGCGACGAGGTAATATTGCCTGAAGAAAAAGATTTACCAGTAAATCCATTTGAACAAAAACCACCGTTTGAGATTTGCCCTAAATGCGGAAGTAAAAATATAGAACCGGAAAAAGATATCATGGATACTTGGGCAACTTCGTCTTGTACGCCGTTTTTGTTGCGCGAAATAGTAGGAAGACCAGAACTATTTCCAGTGGATGTAAGGCCGAACGCCCATGAGATAATACGGACTTGGGATTTTTATTCGGTTGTAAAAAGCACATTGCATTTCGATTCGGTGCCTTTTAAAAATTTGATGATTTCTGGACATGGACTTGACGAACAAGGAAGAAAAATATCAAAAAGACTCGGCAATTATACGCCATCGGATCAGCTTGTTGATGAATATGGCGCTGATGCAATAAGATATTGGGCAACCGGAGCTGGACTGGGGCAGAATTTAAGGTTTAATCCAAAGGAGATCAAAAAAGGTAAGCAAATTTCGACCAAGCTTTGGAATGTAGCCAGATTCATAATGATGTATAACCAGAATACTGTTGGCGAGAAGCCTGCATATGAATGCGCTGATAAATGGATTTTTGAGGAAATGAATAAAACCATTGAAGAAGCAACAAAGCATTTTGAGAGTTACGAATATGCAAAGGCAAAAATGGCTATCGAAGATTTTTTTATGTCGAAGTTTGCTGATTATTATGTCGAGTTTGTAAAATATCGCCTAAACGGAAATGATTCAGGTTCTAAAGCTGCCGCATTATCTACCCTAAAAGAGGTTTTTTGCAATATTTTAAAACTGTACGCTCCGATCATTCCTTTTATAACCGAAGAGTTATATCAATATTTTAAAGAAAACAAGAATGAAAAAACTATCCATATTTCTGAATGGCCAAAGGCAGTGAAAAAATTGGAAGAAATCGATATCTCTGATTTTGATGAAGCGATGGGCGCGATTGATGAGATACGAAAATTCAAATCTGAAAACCAGATTTCACTAGGAGCAGAAATAAATGAATACAAATTGAACAGTAAGGTAAATTTTGAAAAATATAAATTGCTTTTAGAAAATGTTGGAAAGGTGAATAAATTTGTATAACTAAAAACGGGCAGCAAGTGCCCGTTTTAAATTAAAAAACCTGCCCAAATGGGCAGATTTTTTATTTATTGTATTTGGAAATATTTACTTCTTTCTACTGCAAGCTTTTCTCTTTCTTCTTTTTCTTTTTCTTCCTTATTCCTTTTAAGCAATACGTATAAAAGATAGAACACAGTGATTATAAGTAAAAGAAGGAATAGTCCAAAACCGATTATCAGCAATATTAGCCAACCTCCATTAAAGAAATCTAAGCTAGCCATGCCATAAGCGGCAGCAATTTTTGAGTTTGTAACGTTTATTGATAAACTGTCACGAATAGTGTCGATGTTTCTTCCGTTTAGTTCCACAGAGTCGGTTAGCGCTGTTTCCCTTTCGGTAAATTCACCCTCACCGCTAAGCTTGACCCTAAAGGATAAAACTTTGCTTTCTCTTGGTCTAAAATCGCCTAATATTATTCCATTACTTATATCGATACCAAGAGCTTGTCCAGTAATAGAAACGTTTGAAACTTCTGCTATTTTAGTTGGAAGAACATTTGTCAAGAAAATACCATTAAGATCTTCTTCAAGTTGTGATGTGACTGTTACTTGAACATCTATTTCATCACCAGGATTTGCTGTAACATTTTTTGACCATTCTTTTTTCTGAGTGACATTCTTTCCAATTATCTCTAATGATAGCGCGCTGTCTTGAATAACTTCACAAACAGGTTCTTCTTTGACTTCTGTTTTTACAACTGTTGTGATAGGTTTTTTAACCGTTTTAATAGGTGTTACAACAACGCAAGATGAAGCTGTTACATAGTCTTTTGAATAAGTGCTGTCTGACCAAGAGTATAAACCTCCGTCATAACCAACAGACCAGGCTCTATAATAGTAGGTTCCAGCGGATACAGAATCGGTGTAGCTTGTGCCTGTTCCGTAGTAAACTATTTTTCCATCGGTTACAGATGATGGATATCCTCCGGTCTTTCTAATAACAGTTGTATATGCTGCGCCTTCTCCTTTTGACCATACCAAATTAACTTTTCCGCAGCTTGAAGCTGTTGCGTTGAAATATGTTGGAGCTTCCGGTTGTGTTATGAATTTAAGAATGCTTCCATATATTGTTCCATTTGCTTCGGCTCTGAATTGATATGCTTTTCCTGGCTGTAAACCGCTAAGATCGTTTGAGAAATAATCACCTGGATTTTTGTTGATAGAACTTGTTGTGCTATTTAATCCAGAATTAACCCTTCCCCATGAAAATCTTACATTGGCGTTGTTTCCGCTTACAAGATATCCATTTATAGTGGCAGTCGTTGTCTTAACGTTGGTAGCGGCATTAGTAGTGACAGATGCGCTAGTAGTATTGTAGTTAAGGTCTCTTACCAGAATACTGATATTTGCCGTTGAATATCCTCCTCTATTATTAGTGACGTTGATAGTGCAGTAATAAGTAGTGTCAGCATTAACCATTGGAGCATAGTAGGTAGGATTTATTGAATTGTAACTCGATAAAGTGCCTCCGGTGCAAGTCCAATTGTATGTCAATGAATATCCATTGGGATCGTAAGCCGTAACGTTCAATAATATTGAAGCGCCTTCATTAACCTCTCTGTTTCCTCCTGAACTTATGATTGGATTGCTAACGTTGTATTGGTTTGCATATGTACTGCAACTTGCATTTGATCCGCTATTTGTTCCGTAGCAAGTCCAATACCATGGTCCTGTTCCAGAAACACTGCTTGGAGTTCCGCTACTACATAATCCATAATATGGCATTGAAGATAAAGTTTGACCGTTAGAAGATCCGCAGATACCACTGTTTGTTCCAGTATAGATATAAACTGAGTCGCTTGCTGATCCCCCTTTGTTGTCGGTAACTGTAAGAGTACAGTTGTAGTTTGTATTGTTACTGTTGTAAGAATAGTTATTGGCAGTAAAAGTAGGACTTAAAACATTGGAGCTTGATAAGCTTCCTCCATTGCAAGACCATCTGTATGTTAGTGGATCTCCGTCGGGATCAGAAACTGTAGGAGTCATCTTTATTGATCCCCCCATTTGAATATATTTGTCTGAACCGGCATCAACTTCCGGATTATTGTTTTGAGAAGAAGAACCTATGCTAATAGAAACTGAGTCAGTTCCATATCCTCCTCTTCCATCGCTTACAGAAATAGTACAGGTTGCAGCTGTTCCTGCAGAGCTAGAGGCGTAAAAATTAGGACTCATAGTAGTTGAGCTTGATAAGCTTCCACCACTACATGACCAACTATATGTTAGTGGATCTCCGTCGGGATCAGAAACTGTAGGAGTTAGTTTTGTTGTTGATCCTGGAGCTACTGTTTTGTCTGAACCGGCATCAACTTCTGGATTATGGTTTGTCTGTTCTGCCTTGCTAATAGTTACATATACAGAATCGTTGCCTGAAGCTCCTTTATTGTCGGTAGCAACAAGAGTACAAATTGACATAGTATCGCTGTTGACTGTTGGGGCAGTGAATGTAGGACTCAAAGTGCTTGTACTAGATAAGCTTCCTAAAGTACAACTCCAATTGTAGACAAGAGGATCTCCATCGGGATCGGTTGCTTCACCCAGCAAAACGACTGTTTTTCCGGAAAGAGCGGTTCTGTTCTGACCTGCCTCAACATTAGGTTCGTGATTTGTAGTTGGATTTGTATTTTCTACAATGGTTATCTCTACAGAATCGCTAGCACTACCAGTGCCATTATCGGCAGTAAGAGTACAACTAACAATTGTTCCTGCGCTGGCATTAGGAAGAGTCAGTGTTGGCGACAGAGCAGTAGCACTTGATAGATTTCCGCTAGTACATGTCCAATTATATGTTAGTGGATCCCCATCGGAATCAGCGACATTAGGGGTTAATAAAATAGAACTTCCAGCTTGCGCATTTCTGTTTTGTCCGGCTTCAACAGTAATTGTTCCTGCAAATAAAAAGCTTATTCCAATAACTAGTGAAACAACAAGTACTCCTTGTAAAATAAGGACAAAGGAAATGAATTGATCTTTCGGTTCAATAAAATTTTTAATTTTATTAATTATTCCTTTCATAAGTTTTACTGATTAACTATTCTAAAATATTATTTATCTCGCTTAATAGTATATAACAAAAATCGTGTTGTGTCAATAGTTTAATCCTGAGTTATTCCTTCTCAATTAAACCTTAATAATTCGACTCTTCCCTAGTTCTAACCGTTAATGAATCACTAGCACTAGCTCCGGAACCGTTTCTGGCAGTTACTCGGCAAGTGTAAGTTCCGACTGAATATGGAGCGGTGTAGCTTGGATTCATAGTATT
>Ga0172381_10000743_pt1 | contig 40081 bp, 59 predicted proteins | sample Leawel6488metaG_FD_119754 | JGI IMG/M metagenome (GOLD analysis project Ga0172381, IMG submission 119754) | Leachate microbial communities from a municipal landfill in Southern Ontario, Canada - Leachate well 64-88 metaG | ecosystem: Engineered > Solid waste > Landfill > Unclassified | place... | reverse complement strand
GAAGATGAAGAGGAAGATGAAGATGAAGATGAAGATGAAGATGAAGATGAAGATGAAGATGAAGATGAAGATGAAGATGAAGATGAAGATGAAGATGAAGATGAGAAACCCAAGAGTAAAAAGAAAGAAGTAAAAAAGGAAACTAAAAAGACTCCGCCTAAAACTCCAGAAAAAGCCCCTGCTAAAAAGGCTACAACAAAAAAGGAAGAAACAAAAATAAAGGAAGGGGAATGTCCAAAGGGTCATACTTTCGGAACGGATTGTGATAAATTTGAAGATGATTGTGATTCTTGTCCCGCATGGGATAAATGTGTGAAGGAACAAAACAAAAGTAAGAAGGGAAAAAAGTAAATGACTCAGGCCCCTAGAATAAAAAATAAAGATTCTAGGGGCCTCCTATTATGGGAGGCCCTTTCAATTTTTAAAAATCATAATTATTCAGTTACTACTCCTGGTATTATTTATTTAGGAAATAAAAATAAATTTATTAAAAAAATAGGAAAACATTTATATTTTAATAAAGAAAAAATAAATAATTTTTTATCCCTTATAAAAAATCCACCTACTGGATGGATAACTATAACTTCTCTCGCTAAAAAATATAAAATAGATAGACAAAATATTTATTATTGGATTAATAAAAAAGAATTAAAAACAAAAATATACACAAGGAGGAATATACTTTATGCCCAAGAAAAAGACTTCAAAAAATGTTACGAAAAATATAAAAGATACCATAATAAATAGACCTAATAAAAAGAAACAAAAAATTCTTTATTACCCAACTGGTTCTGAATTACTTGATGTTCTTGTAGGAGGTGGTGAGGGTTTAGGATATCCTGCAGGAAGAGTAATTAATTTAGTTGGTGATAAAAGTTCTGGTAAAACTTTTTTAGCTTGTGAACTTATTGCGGCAGCTCGTCATAAATATAAAAGTAAATTGATATGGCAATATGATGATTGTGAGTCCGGTTTTTCTTTTAATACTGAAAATATGTATGGATTTGAAATAATGCCTTCTACTATTGAAGATAGACATAGGTCCAGGACGGTAGAAGATTTATATTGTAATATAAGAAAATTCTTAGAAAATGTAGAAGATGGAAAAATGCCTATTTATGTAGTTGATTCTTTAGATGGATTAGATTCTAAAGAAGGAAAAATAATTGCCAATGAACGATATAAAGCATTTGAAGATGGAAAAGAATATGATAAAGGCTCCTATAGAATGGGAAAAGCAAAATATCTATCTAGTGAATTTTTTCCTAATATAGTTGAATTAGCTGATAAGAAAAAAGCATTAATTATTATTATTTCTCAAGTACGTGCTAATCTTGATCCTAGAAGTTTTGAAAAATTTACTAGAGCTGGTGGAAAGGCGTTAGATTTTTATTGTCATACAGTATTATGGTTAGCCAATGTAAGTAAAACAAAACGAAAGAATCGAAGTGTAGGAATTACAGTAAAAGCAAAAAATAATAAAAGCAAAACTCCTCGTCCATATAGGGAATGTTTTTTACAAATACTTTTTGATTATGGTATTGATAATATTGCTACTAATATTGATTTCTTATTTGACCTTCTCACTCCTACTGGAATGCTTAGTAAAGAAAAAAGGATTACATGGGGTGATATTAATGATGCTACCGTACATCAATTAAAAGATTTTCTAGTTGAAAATAAAAAAGAAGAATGGTATCGTAAAAATATTCATCCCACTATAAAGAAAAGTGAATTTCTAGAATGGGTAAAACTTCCTGAACAAAAAAAATTCTTAACTAAACTTGAAGATAGATATTGTGCTTTATTTAAACGAAATGATTTAATTGAATATATTATAGATACTAACTTAGAAGAATCATTAAAGAATAAAACTATTCAGAAATGGGAAGATATAGAAGAATCAATTAAAACTCATAGACCTAGAAAATATTAAGGAGGTTTGTTTATGAAAGAAAAAAACATAAATTCATTAATATTTTTTCTAGAGGTGGTGCTTCCACTTATTATAATATTTTTATGTTTGTTTATTAAAAGAGGATAGCATGGCTAACAAATGGATTTGTTTTACCCAAAAAGAAATTAAAACATTATTAGATTTAACTACAGAAAAAGAATTTAAAACAATTCATAAAAAGTTAAGTTCAAATTATAATAAAAAAAGAATTTCAGTGGCTTCGGCAAAAGGAAAAGGTCGTTCTCTTCAATATTGGATATGTAATAAAATATCTTCCTTACTTAATATTCCATATATACAAAGTGATGATTCTTGTTTAATTCATTCTAGAGAAATGGGTCAGCATGGAGTTGATATTATTTTGCGAGGAGAAGCTTTAAAAAGATTTCCTTATTCAATAGAAAGCAAGTCCAGTGAGTCATTAAATTTAATGCCAGTAATAGAACAAATAGAAGCTAACCAGAAAAAGGATACTGATTGGTTAATTGTTCATAAAAGAAAGGCATTACCTGAACCAATTGTTATAATGACATGGAGGACTTTTGAAAAAACATTCAATCACCTGCCAGTTCATATTCAGTGATGATACTAATCTCCTCAAGGGGAAGCCTAGGGTTTGTCAGGAGCGAGCAGAATTCATTTGTGAGCAATCTTGCCTGGCATTCTGCTCCTCCTGCGCCCATAGGCTTCGTAAACGGAATAAATCCCTAGAATTCAGGAAAATTGATTAAAAAGGCCCCTTAAAATCCTTTCCCCAAGCGATGAGGGTGGGTCAGGAAGGACTTTCTATGATTCCTGATATAATGGGGGAGGGAAAGCTCTTTCCGGAGTGTTTATGGAGCGTTTAGAGGGAGAAAATTCCTTATTTTACTATAGATTAATGGGAATTCTATCCCTGGAATGATCAATAAAAAACCCGGAGGGAATCAAATCCTTCCGGGTTTTTTATTGTCTTTTTATACAATTTTTTAAAGTCGCAAATGAAATCCAATTAATGGAATATTAATTGTTGAAATATTCCCTCCTATTCCTCCATAATCTGCTACTTCATCCTCAGTTATTCCAGTCGGCGCTTTTATCTTATCAAACAAATACAATCCCCACCCAACTAATGCAATTGATGATGATCCTATTGAAGTCCATCCTAAAACTTTATTTTTAAATTTTAATCCATCAATTAATATTGTTTGTTGAACTATTTTAGCTTCCGCTCCTGTCTGGTATGTATTGAAGAGATTCTCTAAGTCCTTTAATTGCTTCCTTAAATCCTCTACTAATAATTCTGATTCTGTCAGTGATAGTTGTGCTTTTGTCAGCAAGTCCTTGAGCTGTGGTAAGATTATCGATAATTGTTCTGAGGCTTCCTCCAAGTCCGTCGAGAGATTTTCCAGTTGATTCAGCAAGTTGTTTATATTCTTTTGCTGTTCGTTGAAGGTCGGCAAGTTCCCGTTTGTATCTATTACTTGCTGTGAGAAAACCACCGAGGAAGGCACCACCAAGAATAAAAATACCAATACAACTGAAAAGAATGATTTTATTTTTAACACTCACTATTCCTCCTTACAACGATGAAATAGATTCAACTTTTTTATTCATGACTCGAACAATTGATTCATAACAAATCTGAGCAACTGCCCATGTTCCTAAAAAATTCCAAATCCATAATTCTTTTCCAAATGCATATGCAGAAGCAAAACCAACCCCAACTGAAAAAATAGGAACCATTAAACTAAATGCCCATGAAGGAAGAATAATTTTAAAATTATCAATAAAATTTTTAACCCACTGAATAATTCCCACCACAATAATAGCTCCAGCAATCCATGCTCCTAAATCTTTAATGTCCATATTTTGTTTCTCCTTTTCTTTATGATAAACGAGCTAACACTCGTTTTTTTGTGTTTTCAAAATCATCCGGATGATCAACAAACCATTTAGGACAATTTTTCCACCCCACTACATCATGATGTCGTATTATTTGATTCATAGGATCAACTAATGAATCATATTTATTAAATAAAGAAGTAGTTAATTCAACTAATGAATCCATAGTAGCATCAGTAAATTTTCCATTCCAGTCAAGATGACATAATTCAATTGATATAATAACATAACTAGGAGTCCATGGATTCAAAGTATATTTATCAAACATTTTTCTAGCAAGATCAGTATATAATTTCCCTGACACTGGATCAATTTTTCCAGCGGCTCCACAATCATGAGCAACTTCTTCATCGGGAATATCATTTATAATATCACCATTTAAATCAATTAAATAATGAGTTGAACCATATTTTTTTCTTTCAGGAGCAGTTGCAAACCAATCTCTGTTAAATTTAGCTGATGTCATTGGATTCTGTACCCAATGCCAAGTAACTGCTCTTGTTTCAGGTCTTCTAGAACCTGGACGGCTATATATATTAATCGGCAAATAATCTTTTATTATATTCATTTTTTTAATACCTGCAAAAGCAATGTTGCTATTCCAGGTATGGCGGATATTGCCGCCACAACTATTAAAGTAAAACTATTAATTTTCGTTTTTGTCATTTCACCCTCTTCCTCCTTTCGTATTCTTTCAGATTCAATGTATTCAACTAATGCTTTAGAACCAATACAACTTTTTGAACGATCCTCTAATAAATATTTTGCTTTCCATGATTCAATATCATGAACTTTTTCAACAATTCCATTTTGGCCATTTAAAATTAACTCATGCTGAGTCACCATATCATGATCCGTTGGCATTATCCCCCCTTTCAATTTATAATCCTGAGTTTTGTTTTAATATTAAAATTAACTAAATCATAGGTCATTTCTAATATGTCACATTTTTTAGTTCTTAATTTTGGAGAATTTAAAGCTTCAAATTCCACATTAATAACATCCATTACTTCACTATCATAATATTTCATAGGCAATATTATTTCAGTTGTTCCATGTAAATCTTTTGAATAATTCATAAATTGATCTGATAAAATTTCATAAGGTTGAATATTTTCCCATGTAATGCCATCATCATCACTGTATATAAAAGAACCCCAGTTAGCAGAAACAATAATACTTTTATTTGAAAAACCACTAATACCATTACTGAATGTTCCAATTATTGGACTCGGAACAGTAATACCACCAAAATAAGTGGAGTATACCGTACTATTATAATAAATTTCATTAGTACTAGATGACACTGGATGAAAAATATAATTAGTACCATTAAAAAATCCTTTTACTGGTCTTGGTAATGTTCCATAAACAATTCCTAATAGACCAGTAAAAGAAGTTCCTGAATAAGCACGAATAGAACCATAGGCAATATATCTACTATCCTTTTTAAAAGCTGAGTAAAAATAAGTAGTTCCAATGGCTGGACATACTGGATTCCAAACAGTTCCATTAGTAGAATAAATAAAAGCATTTGAACTAGAAAGAGCAATTCCACATCCAAAAAATTTAATAGTAGGATCATCATAAATTGGAATTAAATCCATCCATTGACTACCATTATATTTAGAATTAAAATATGGAGTCCAAACAGAAGCAGTAGATGAAACCATAACAGTCATACAAGAAGTCGATCCTGGAGTATATCCAAGTGCTACCATTATATTTAATGAAGTGTGATAACAAAGAGTTTTCCATATACAATACGAAGTATTAGGTATATCAACTTCAGACCAATTATACCCGTCATAAGAATAAGCAAAATAAGTAGGAGTACCAACTCCTACTGGTTGAAAATTTCCAACCATTACAAATTTATCTTTTAACCATGCAATTTTATATGGTTCTCTATTATAAGTTAATCCAGTATTAACTACTTCCCATATAGTCCCATTACTAGAAATTCCAACTTTACTAAAATCACTTCCATAATAAACACCACAATAAATATTTAAACTCGATGAATATGCTATAGATAAAATACCAGGATCAGCAGTAACTCCTTTATATAACAATGAATCAATACTAAATTCTTCATATTTGTTATATGAAGAATATACACTTGCTTCATAACTACTATTTTTATAAACACTTCTAGAAGTTGCATATTCATCAAAATATTCAATTGAAATACTAGAATATACTTTATCTAATTCATAGGATATATCATAATCTTTAATTATATCTTGATAAGGAATTGTAAATAAAGCATCTTGAGTATCATCAATAATTTTAAAACTAAATTTTCCTGATGAATTAAAAAAGAATGAACCAAATAAAGAAGCACTTATTTTTTCAATTATATCAGCAACTGGTTCTGTAGCAAAATCTACAGCAGGATCAGCATAATTTACCATAACATATTTTCTTTCTTTTCTTGCTTTTTCCCATGCTGTAGTATCATAATTAGTAGAATTATAAGTTATTCCATATTCTCCTAATAAAATATCTTCTAATTTTTTTAATCCCTCAGCTTTACCAGAATAATCATTGGATAATTTTTTTTGCAAAATATTAGTTTTATCAGTAATATCAATTTTAAATTCATTACCACTAACTTCAATCGATTTTATAAAACCATAAAATAAATCCTGACTTTCAATATCATTTTTTATTAAAACAATTTGAACTTCTCCACCAATTAAATAATAATTATCTAAAAAAGAATCAAAAAATCCATCTGTATTTTCAAAAATAACACTTCCACCATAATATGAAATAATACCATAATAATCTGAATTACGTTTATATGTAATATTAGGAATATTTTTTATTCTACTATCATAATTTAAATAAGGTTTTTGTGAAAAATAAGAAGATAAAACAGTTCCAGTAGAAATAGTTTTATAATTAAAAATAACATAAGCATTATAATCTTCTACACTTTTAGGAGGATTGCTCCAAGCCATTATTTAACCTCCAATACTTTAAGATCATATGTTGATTTTAAATTCTTTCCAACCTTTATATTTAAATCACCATCCAAAACAGAATACATTGGTTCAATAAAATTATAATCTCTAATAGTATCAAAATTACAAAATATAACTGAATGAATTTTTCCAACTTCATTATACATTTGTATGATTGATTCAATCATACTTATTTCAGACTTAGGAAAACTTAATTTAATTTCTCTCCACGCAGTACCTATTGCTCCAAATTTTTGGCGAGAGTCATTGATTGAAACTCTATCACTATTTCTATTATTAATTTCAAAATCAACTACTGATGATGGAGTGATTGTTAAATAATCTGATAACCAAAATCTTCCTATTTCTAAGCTTGCTTGATATATAGAAAATTTCCAATATTTATATATTGAGTAGGTAGAAAAATAATATAAAATATTTCCAGGATATGAAACCATTTCTTGTGAAATTTCTGAATCATTCCATGCATTGGAATCATTGGCTTCAATTAATATTTTAGTTCCTGACTTTATATTATGACCAAGAATACCAGCAACTTTAATTTTATTATTTTCATTTAAATCAAATCTAAGAATTAAACTGGTATCTTCATTCATAAAAGAAATTTTAGAATATAATTTATTTACTTCATTTGATGACAAAACCCGTCTATATAAACGAACATCATGAAATTTCATATGAAGACCATTTCCAAAATTAGAAGGTAATGCAGTATTTCCACCAATATTAAAAGTTGAATCAAATGATTGTAAGGAAGTAGCAGAAGTTATTGTAGTAGCTTGCAAAACTCCATTAATAAATAGAGAAGCCTTTTTTGTTGTCTTCCCATTATATACTGCTGCTACATGAATCCATGTATCTTTTATTATAGAAGCAACTGAACAACTTACAATTGCCGATGATCCATCAGCATATGAAACTTGAATTTGTCCATCAGTAGTATTTTTATTTATTCCAAATGAATTAGCATCATCACCAATACTCATTATAAATGTTTTATTTGAAACATCCCATACTTGTAAAGAAGAAATATTAATCCATCCACTTATAGAAATATCATCTTCCGTAGATAAAGAAGGAGTAGAAGCAATTACATTTGATGATGAAAATCCAAAACAATGAACAACTCTTCCCTCAATAGTTGAATCATATTCAGAAATAATAGCAGTTGGAATCCCATTGTATCCATTATCACTAATATCTTCTATAAATGATAAGGCAGTAAATGATCCTGAACCAACATATGCCCAGTCAATAACAAAATGATTTCCAATAGCTACATTATCAATAAAAACAATATTAGAAGTAACCGTAACAATAGTTGTTGATCCTCCACATATATTCCAAACCCCAGCAGCTAAAGAAGCATTTAAATAACTATAACTAGTAGACCCTTGGTATATTGAAAAAGAAGTGGTTCCTTCGGTGCTTTTAATTTTTACAAAACAAAATGATGAAGCTGAAGTTATTGCTATTGGTCGTATTGCATTATAATTTGCAATTAATGTTCCATTTGAAACTACTAATGCCGAAGCACCAGAAGTTATAAAAGAATCAGTTGAAGTCCAGTCTTCATTAAAATAAGAAATCCCAGTTAAAGAATTGTCAGGATATTGAGTAAAAATTGGCATTTCAAATAAAATAGTTTGAACGGAAACAGCATCACTATGCCACATAATTCCTAGTCTTTCATCTTGAGTATTTAAAATTGAGTATCCAGTAACCACAGCGGAAGAAATAATTATAGAAGTAGAAGTAAGGGCATCCACTTTATTGTTATATGCTATTCTCATTATACCACCGCCTTTGCACTAATAAGAACCGTTTTATTTTTTGTGGCTGAAAATATTGTATCTAAGAAAGGTCTACTATCCATTTGAACTACTAAATGAATCATGTTATCCTCAGAATTTCCCCCGTATGCTTTATCAAGATATTGTTCAAATTTACTAAGAGACATAATTGCTTCATTCTCTCCGGCTTCCGCTACTATTGCAGATAAACCACCAGGTTTGGCCATTGCGATACCACCATCAGCAAATGGAGCGGCGGGGGGAACTTGTCCAGCAATAGCCGCTACCTTTCCAGCTCCTAAAGCCACTGCCATACCAGCACCAATACCGGCCACAATAGGACCAAGGGCAGCTAATGAAGAATATATTTTCATTGCTGCTTCCGCAGTCTGAATAATAGTAGTGGCAATAGAAAAAGCTTGATTAGTTTTAAATTGAGCTAATTCAAGATCGTATTTTTTCTTTAATAACTTTTTATATTCTTCACTATCTTCACCATATAATTCTTTAGCATCGGATAATTCTTGGTCCAGGGCATTTATTCTATTTGTGGATACATCATTTAATATTGTACCTAAATCAGAAACTGAAGTTCCTATAAAAGAATATAAAGAAGAATATGCTGCTTTTAATTCTTCTAATTTTTTCTTTTCTTCCTCAATTCTTTTTTCAGTTGCCTTTTTTTCTTTTTCACGTCGTTCCATTTCTTTATCATGAGCATCTTGTTTAAATTGATTTATTCTAGCTATCCATTCCATTTCAATATTTTCTTTATACCACGCAGTTCTTTCAGCATCAGTCATTTCTTCCTGATTAGCAGAAAGTTCCATATCAAGAGATTTTTTTATTGCTTCAAGTTCAGCAGCATCACGAGCTTCTTGTGCCCGTTGTTGAGCTTCAATAGCATGACGTTTATCAACTTCCACTTGTACTCTATTTCTATTAACCGTAACCATCCGCTCTTCCGCTCCGAAAGTAGCTTCAAGTGAAGAATTTATTTCTTTTTGAGTAGCTCCTTGTCGTCTCATAGAAGCTTCTTGTTCTGAACGTTCTTTATTTATTTGAGCAAGAGTTTTATTCATTCCAACTAATTGTTTGTCAAGTTCTTCAGTTCCATAATTTTGCGGATTCTCATATAAATCTTTTAATCTATCTTGAGCCTTTTTTGCATTCTGAGCAAAAGTAACTAAGGCAATAATTGAAGCCGCCAATAAAGCAATTAATCCTAATGGTCCACTTAATGCCGAAGCATTTAAAAATTTAATAGCAGTTGATAATGTGGTAATCATTTTAGCCGCTCCACTTATTCCAAGAATAAGAGGACCAATAGAAGCGGCAAGTATTGCTATTTTTAAAACCATTTCTTTTTGATCGGGTGACATTGCTTGAAGTTTTTTAGCCCATTCTGATAAATATTTAACAAAATCTTTTATTTTAGGAAGAAGCATATCACCAAAACTTCTCGCCATTTCCATAACATCATCACGAAGAGTTGAAGTCAATCCAGTTAATGTTTGTGATCCTCGTTCCATTCCACCAAAAAACATTCCACCTGCTGAAGTAACATCTTCAAAAGCCCGAGCCACTTCTCTAGCAGTAATTCCACCCTTTGACATTCTATCTTTTAATTCAGCCATGGACTCACCAGTACGTTTTGCAATTTCATTTAATGGATTGAATCCGGCATTAATCATTTGCAATAAATCTTGTCCCATTAATCTACCAGCAGAACTCATTTGTCCAAAAGCAAGAGATAAGGAAGCCATTTTATCAGCACTACCACCTGATATATCACCAATCTGTTTTAATGTTGGAATTATATTAGCCGTTTCAACTCCAAATTGTTTTAAAGTTTTGGCGGCCGTTGCAAGTTGAGTAGTATCAAAAGGAGTAGCGGCTGCCATTTTTTTAATTTCTTCCAAAAACTTTTTTGCTTTAGAAGCATCACCTAACATTGTAGTAAATGATGCTTGAAGCATTTCCATATCAGCGGAAGATTTTACTGCAGCGGCTCCTATAGCTAAAATGGGAAGGGTAACGAAGGTAGTGAGATTTTTTCCAATTCTGGTAAATGTTTTCATTGCATCATCAAAGCGCCTTTCAGCGGCATCAATGGCATTATTAAATCCCGTCATTTCTCCAGTTATTGCAACTACCATTTCTCCTAAATTACCCATCTGTTATATCTCCATACATTCCTTCTAATATTTTTACTTCATCATCTATCAATCCAAGTTTTTTCATTTCCTTTTTCTTTTCTGATAAATCATCATAATCATATTCTTTATCAACTGGCATTCCAGCTTCAATTTTTTTATATTTAGCTCCTAAATTTAAATACATAACCAATTGACCAATGCTCATTTTATATAAAACATATTCTCTAGTAGCCCATGGATACATCAATGCCATTTGAACTAGAAGGGGACCAAGACGTAATTTTTCTTCTTGGCCTTGGTCCCCTTTCAGTTTTTTCCGTACTGCTTTATTCCCTCCATTGAAGTGGATAAAGATTGTTTAATAATATGAACCAATGTTTCAATCATTCCAGGAGTGAATTTTTTAATTATATACTCTTCTGTAATTTCAGGATTCCAGTAATTAAGCAAAGTAAAAACTAATGTAATAGAAAGATTCAAGCCTTTTTTAATTTCAATATTATCAGCATTGAGCAATTTAGGAGCATCTAAATCCCGCATTCCTTTTATAACTGCTTCAATATCAAAAGTAATTCCCACAGGAATGTAGGAAAGGTCATATAAAAATCCATCTATTTTTACATTACAGGATTTAGGCTTTACAATATCAAAATCATATACGATGCTATTAGTATCTTCGCTCATTACTGAAATCCTCCTTATACATCCCTAGTAATTGTATACAACTGGCTCCCCACCGTTCTCGTTCCATCAATATCACCAGTTATTTCAACTGGATAAACATTTATAGGATTAGCATCATTATCAGATTTAGCAGTTACTGCTAATCCATTATCAATAGTTGCATAAGGAACAATTATAATAGTTTCTTTTGTAACGCTGGAAATCAAACGACGATTCGTCAATCTAAAAGCTATAGGAGTAAGTTCAGCGGCTCCACCACCGGAAGCAGTCAGAACAGATGCTCCAGAAGTATAAGAAAGACCACCACAAGAAATTGCGGCCATCACTGAAAGATCAAGTTCAATTAATTCCAAACTAATTTTAAAAGTTTCACGAGAAATTCCTTTAATTGGGTCGGGAGCATTTCCGGCCTGCACATCATATTTTTCAATTTGATGATTAAAAGAATTTACCATACCGGCACCAACATTCACCCAAGTATGGCTACCACCAGCGGAAGCATAAACAGAAGTTTCTATTTTATAATTTCCTATCACAAGATTTTTAGAATCATTTAACCCTGTATTCTGATATAACGGCATGTTAAATCCTCCTTAACTTTCCGTATCAATACTATATACCAATCTGAAGTCATTAGGAGCACTCCAACATGGTATAACCGATTCATATAATATCCCTCCAGGATTTTCTAATGAACATCGCATAGCATCAAAATTATTTATAGTTCCATAAATTCCAGTTGCAGCAGAGCCGTTAAATAATTTTTTAATTGCTCTTGAAATATCATCTACTGCCCCTTCATCAACGGCCCTAGAAATAATTGTTATTATCTTAGAACAAACTCCTTGATATTCAGTTCCACCAGGAAGTTCATAAGCAACTATAAAGGGTAAATTAGAAGCGGCTGATGCTGATAGCCATTTAATTCCATGTTTAATATTAGCAGAATTTACTAAAGAGGTTATTGTGGAGGAATGAATCATATGATAACACATAAATTCAGAAGCATTCATTTCTTTTTGCCTCCTAAATAATCAACAAACTCCATTCTTCCATTTACCATCATTATTGTAATCGCTTTTCCTCTCGCCATATCTAACGAAGGACGTAAAAAAGGACGATGAATATATTCTTGGTATGGAGCATATTCAACAACCGTTCCAACTAATACTACTCCTGTTTTTATAGGAGGAGTTATTTTTCTAAAATTTTTTATTGTGGCATTTAACCAATCAGTTCTATCTTTAGCATATTTTGATGGATCATCCACATCATTTGATTCAGTAGAAGACGCAAGAGTTAATGAAGCAGCTAAATATCCAAATCGAACTGGAGCTAACAATTTAGCCTGACCAAGAACAATAAGACCAATTTCCCATACAGATTTATCACGGACTTTTTCCATCTTAATTTTTACTTTTTCACCATCCCATAATTTTTTAGTAACGGTACAATCTATCATTTCACTAACTCCATAGATACCGCTGCCATTTCTCCTAAACTCATAACATCATTGTCATATCCATTCACCTTATATGTTACATTATTATATACAACTTCTTTATCATCTTTATTCCAAGTATAATATGAAGGAAGAGTCAACAAAACAAAACCGGATAATAAATTTAAAGAATCAGAAATATATCTAAGTTGAGGACTTCCAATTCCAACAGGATATATCGCACATTTAGAAAGAGTGGTTAAAACCGTAGTTGTAGTTCCAGCTCCACCCATATCATCATCAGCAAATGATATTCTTCTTACTTGAGCAGTGGTAATTGATAAATGCTCATCCATCATTACATTACCCTCGCCATAGTATATGGAATTAATTTATCAACTATTTTTTTAGGATAGCCATATGTTTCATCCACATCACCACCATATGATTCACCAAAAGGACCTAAATGAAAAGATTTAATATCAGCTTTTTTTAAGTTTCGTATTTCCATATCGTAATAAATCATTTCAGCAGCTATTTCTTTTAATTCAATTGGATACTTCACTAAATTAATCATCACTGAACGTCCTGACAATTCTTCATATATAGTTGATCCTGAAACCAAAGTTATAATATTTGAATTTATTGAAGCAATTGTTTGATATCCATCATTGACATATGAATTATAAATATAAATATCCCAGTTGCTGTATGCTTGTAAAAATCCTTCTTGTTCAAATGAAGATGGCCCACTAATTGTTAATGCTGAACTATTAAAATTCATAGCCCCTTGTAAATAAAGATCAGTAGTAAAATAATTATTTGTTAATCTATTTATTCGTGCTTGAATAGATGGTATTTTTCCACTGGAAATAATAGTTCCAGCGGAAGCGGAAATATTAGTTAATATTGTGACTTCTGTTGCTGTTACTATCATTCTTTTTCTCCATTAAAAGAATCCTCCCTAATATTAAATTATTAGGGAGGATTTTTTATTGTTGTTTAGGGAAGCAAGAACGCTTCCACATACAAGGTATGACTGGACACCACTTCAAAAGCAGCATACCCATCACTATCTTTAAATCGAGCAGATTCAAAATAAGTTCCACCAATAACCACGACGGCAAGAGCAGAGCCCACCGTACCAATGGCAATGGCAGAACCATTGCTAACATTTACTCCGGTGAAATTATCACCCTTTAGGGGCTGAATTGAATTCGCCGTAGAAACCGTTGACTCGAATCGAACGACCAATTTATTAAAATCAATTACCGACTGGGCAGTACTCGGTTTAATATAAACCGTACCCGCAGTAACAGCTACCGCTCCAATAGCGGCAAATCCCCCCGTTATAGAAGGGGTGATACAAATTACATCAGCCATTTAATTATCCTCCTTTCCTTAACCAGCTACTTCAGTAAGATGAGCACAACCAAGGGCATCGGGCTGCACAACTTTCGCTCCATACAAATACAATCCGCGGGCGGCGGAAGCAAAAGTAGTCTGAAGACGAATAGCTTCAATCGTAGTCAGCTGACCCGCATAGGTAATAGCCGAACGATTCAAAGCCATGATAGCAGAAACCGCGGTGGCCGAACTCTGAACATTATTAGACAACAGGAACTGGAAGCCCATAGCCTGGCCAATAAAACCACTGGTAATAGTTTCATCGGAGAAAACTTTAGGAACCGCAGTAGCCGAGATTCCACCAATTTCCGCAAGCAACATTTTCTGATGTACCCACGGAGGAATTATACACATACGATTTTCAATAGGAACATTTTTATCAGACAAATATCTTCCCATATAGGAAAGAACAAGAATAATATTTCCTGAGCTAACGGAAATGGGTGAAGAACTAGAACCCATGTTGGTAGTATCAGTAACTCCGGCATGAGGATACAAACCGGCAATATAAGCATCAATAGTATCAGCAATTCGATAGGAAGCGTCATTCATGGCAGCATTCATAAGTTTTGGATTGCTCTGAGCATTATCAATATCATCAATTTTAAAAGAGAAACTCGTAGCCTGGTCAATCACAAGATTTTTTCCGGCACTATCCAAATCCTCATACGTAAGAGTAGAACCCTTCGTATAAGAATTAGCAGTGACAGGACCAATTTCATTTATATGGACGGAGTCACCAATATTACGAATTTCTCCCTCGTAATCTTTATTAACCACCGAACCAAACACAAGATTTTTGCGAAGCTTGACAAGAAGTCTATCGCTCCACAATTCGGGTATGAAATTCTCAAGACCCATACTAATCCCCCTTTTTAATCAGCTACTAGATTATCAACTGCACCGGATTCAACCATTGCTTCACGTTCAGCTTGAGGAAGAGCCCGATATTGTGAGAAGGTCATTTTACCTTCTTTATTTGTATCACCCTTTCCAGGGACAAATTTATTTTTGGCAATATATTCTTGAATAGTTTCGTTCTGAATAGATTCAATCTTTCCCTTGAATCTCTTAATATATAATCCCGCTTCTTCCAGTGAATTAAAAGAAAGACTACTAATAAACTCAGGATCAACTTTTTCCTTGAATGCAAGGTCTTTAATAGAATTATTAAGGGCGTCCTTTTCACGAAGCATTGTTTGCTCATTCAATTGAGTTTCCACTTCACGAATTCGTTTCTGTTCTGGAGTTTCAGTCGGATTAATCTTCAAAAGTTCAGCAGCAACCGCCGCTTTTACTTCCTTAGAAAAATGCCCATCCTTATAAGTTTTTAAAGCATCAGTAACTCGCTTATCACCAATACTCTGAATAAGTTTCTTTCCTTCCTCATCAGTTTCTAGAAAAGCATTTACTTCCTCTACGGAAACTTTATGCTCTTCCTGTTGAGGAGCAAGCGAAAGAATAAAAGCTTTTACATCTTCATTATCTTTATTCTGTTCAAGGAATTCGCGGATCATTTCAATCGTAAGCATATTAGTTAATCCTCCCTTTGTCTTTTCCATCCTTATTCGATGCCGCTTTCACGTCCTCGATAGTATGGCGTTTTTTGTCACCAGGTTTAGCAGTGGCTTCCCTAGACCCACCGCGTGCTAAAGACTCCTGACGATTTTCTCTCGCAGCAATCTTTCTAGCCCGCTCTTTATTCATTTCTTTCATTCCTCCTTTTCAAACAATTAAAAAGGCGCCCGGATAACATTTAATTGTTATCTAAGCGCCTCCTGTTTACAGGTCAGCTCTAAATCACTATCATTTTATATCAAATCCATATAAAAGAAAAGGTCTATTACTTACTTTTCCTCATAGAAGCGGCTACTCTAGCCCTCGATCCTGGAGAAGAACCAGCACTAAACCGAAGTCCTTTTCTACTAACTTTTTCTTTAGCTTGAGCCTTCTGTCTAATGCTTTTTCCTCCACCTTTCTTTCTTCCACTTCCAGGTCCACCCATAATTAACTCCTCCTTTCTTATTTCTTAGGCATAGAATGATGCTCGGTATCAACTGCTTCCTTCCGAACATCCGTAACAAATCCATCACAAATTTTAAAACTAATTGTCACTTCACCCCATGATCGTTTAGTCAATTCTTCCTCCAACCATTTAATATAAGTTTTAATTGAAGTTCCCGTAGATGATTCTATCACCATTTCCTCCTTTATCTATCGTAGTTTATAACCATATTTTTTTAATTCTTTAACATTATCAGAACTTAATATTGGTTTCCATTTCTTATATAATTTAGAATAATATTCTTTATATATTTTTCCAACCACTACTTTTTACCACCCTTCCCCCTTTTCCTAAATCATCCACTTTATAAGCGAATGGTTTATTTTTTCCTAATTTTACTTTAACCATTCCTTTTTTACCTTTAGACTTTCCTCCACCACTCCCTTTCTTTCTTCCACTTCCAGGTCCACCCATAATTAACTCCTCCTTTTATTCTTTGCCGCTAATACTTGGGCTCTAATATGAGACTGAATAATTGTTTTTCCTTTTATCTTAGGCCCATAATTTTTAACCCAGTCCATATAATTCTGATATGGTATTATGCCTTCCTCCTTTGCTCTCCTCAGTGCCGGAGAATATCCAAGTATCTGAAATCGTTCCCGACAACGACAATGAACTCTATTAGCAGCAGATAATTCAAAACTTCCAGGATATTGTCCTTTGTCACCATCGGGTAAATGAAAATATCCATCTTTCTTTTTAAATATTCCATCAGCGGCCCCATGAACTGGTCTGGTCTTTGCATCAAGAGTTGCGTCCCACACCATGTTGCCTTCAACGCCTTGTTCTTTTGACAATAAATAAATATCATTCATTGCAGCATTAAGTGCTGCCATTCCCTCAGTTCTAATAATTCGTAATGCTTCATAATTTGCTAATGATAATGCTTTTGCTAAATCTTTACTCATTTGAATAAATGATTTACCTAATGATAATCCATGTGCTATAGCAGTCTTCACTGCATTCCTAGCAGCAGGTCCATATTTATCAAGAGAAATTAAAAAGAAATCATTAGCAAGAGTTTCAACAATTACTTCCTTATTTAATATTCCCCATGAAAGAGAAAGTTCCGTTGCTTGATCCATCGCCCATGCGGTTCTAAAAAATCCTTCCTCATATACATTTCCTGGCAATCTTTTTATTGATGATTTTATTTTATTTGTTGCTTCATTTAATATATCCATTATATGTTTCTCTAAAGTAACATATCTATTGTATTGTGTCATTTCAACTTTAGTTAATATTCCTCCTTTAGAATATTTAGTATAAAAAGTTGCCATTTCTCCTCGTATCTCTTTCAAAGCCTTTTGTAATATAGCAGTAGTCTGCCGTTCGGTCATAACAATCTTTTTCTCTAATGCTTTTACCACCTCATCTTCAAGTGGGGCTAAGTTAGGCATTGTAATTGCTCCTAATCATTAACTTCATCATAGTTTCATGAGCATTATGTTCATCTGTTTGAAGACTTTTTATTTTCATTCCTAACGCATTCATTACATTTGTTACATCAGTAACTTTTATTTTAGCTATATCAAATTCCTTTTTTAATTCTCCAATAGAAACACAAATACTTTTCCATTTAGAAAAGGTTTCATCAAATTCTAGTTGTTGTTCTTTTTCAGACATAACTAATTTCCTCCTTTTCATCTAATAACAATTTTATTATACCAGCTGCTAATGAAGATGAACTATCAACAATCCTTTCTTCATACTTTTCACTTATATTTCTTCCAGTCATCTTTTGTAATCGAATTCCAGCATGATAACTTTCATGAATAATAGATTCTATTTCCAATTTATCCCTGCTTAAATGAATTGCTCCAACATATCTATTTGTTCCTTTACTTGGAACAAAACTAGCTATTACTTCATCATAATATTCAGGTCGCTTCATATGATCCAACATTTCTTGATTAGTATCATGTAAAAATATATCAACTACATAAAAAGTTTTTCTTTTCCTCGGATTAAATTGAAAATGAAATAATGACAATGGCATTATTCTTCATCCTCCACTATTTCTTCATCATCAATTTCATCTTCATCAGTAAAAGGAGTATTATCGTCTATATTTTCAAATGAAGTTAACTTATCTTCTTTTTGTCTTTCAAGTTCTGCTTCCACATCAGGAATAATATCATCGGGCATAATATCAGCAATCAAATAGGAACTAAATCCTGCATTCTTCATAAGCACCGCGGTCTGAGCAAAGTCCTGTAAGTTAAGAGGAGAATTTCGTTTATGAGTAATTGTTATATCCCATGGATTACCTTTAAGAGAATTATCAACCCCATTTAAGAATGAAGTTATTATACATAACCTATCATATAATCCTGAATCAAAATCAGGATCGGTAGATGAAACTAGATTTTCAAAGTCATACATTAACCTTTGAATAGCAACGCCTGCAATTGCTCCAGTCTTACTAGAAAAATCAGGAATATGACTCATCACATGAATCAAATCTTTTATACAAGTAGTAATAAAATTAATAAAATCACTGGGAACATCTTTTGTTAAAAAAGAAATAGAAGCATCGGCAGGAACATATTCAAATACTCTACTTCTTTTTAGAATAGCAAGAGCTTGACTAAATACTCCTGGTTCCTTCTTTTTTTCAGGATTAGTAATACCAAACTTTTTCATAATCAAATAGGCATGAGCAAATCTATCAAATTCATTTAATGAATCTGAAATAAGAATATCATACACATCAATTAATTCTTTTATTGACCGAATAACTCCCATTAAATCATCACCATATGGATAGGGTACAATTGGAACACTGGAAAAGAAGTTAGGAAAAGTATTAATAAATTTTAATTTCCATGTATTGTCACTTTCTTTTAAATATCGTTCATATTTTTTAATTATATTACTATAATACACTTCTACTGAATATCGTTTTTCATCTAATTTATAATATCTAATACCAATCTTCTTTTTAGGCTCTGGTGAATTATCATAAAATAAAATAACTTCTCTAGGATCAACATTAAAAAACTTAGGAATATTTTTCATTGTAAATCCATCTGGCTTCATAGCAACTTGAGAATCCAAATATAATATTTCATATGCAATACCAAATATTGCCATATTTCTTCCATTACGAGAAGTTTTAATCCCTTCATTATTCATCTTATAAATATTTTCAATCAATTCTAGATACTTTTCTTTAGGACTCTTTTCAATTGGTTCAGGAATAATCTTTTCTTTAACAATAATTTCATCAGTAGAAAGAGTAGATGAATTCTTTTCTGGAGTGACCTTTAAATCTCCTTTTGATTCTTTTGTATCAGCAATTGAATAAGTTATATATCCATTCCTGTATCCATATCCAACAAATGTAGTAACTAATTTTCTTCCATAGCCAACAGAAATGTTATAATTAGGATTAGTGGCATCATCAATTGCCTTTCTACTTTTAATTGCAGTATTCAATACTTTATAATAATTCCATAATGAATCTAATTCTTTTACCGTTGCTTGATGATTACCAATTGCTGATAAAATTTCTTCATCAGTAAAGGTTTCTTTTTCAGTTCGTAAAATTTCCATAATACTGGCCTCCTTATAATCCTAAATCACTAAGTGAATAATTACTTGGTTGATATCCTGAACAATCACCAGGCCACCAACTTTTTGTGGCATACCTAAGGGCTGCTATAGAGTCATCATTTAATTCAACAAAATCTTCCGTCGCTTCTCCATTCCTATCTTCCTTTCGTTTGAATTGTTGAATCTCTTGAGCAAGAATAGGACATTTACTTTTATGAATATGAATTCTTTTAGAACAAAGAAAATCAATTCCATATTTTAAAGAACCTTTTGGTTTCTCAACTGCTTCTACTCTATACCATCCGGCTCTGTTCCATTCTTCTATTCTATCCGGTTCAGCAGAATCAGCAGGTATATACCAATTCTTCGCATTAGAACCAAAATACTCTTCCGCCTTTTCAATGAAATCTGAATTCAACCAACCCTTTCCCGCCAATTCATCAAATACATATATATCTCCATCTTTTGTTCCAGCTCGAACAATAGCAGAATTATGAACAAATCCATAATCTATTCCTTGAACCACATTCTCTAAATCATCTTCACCATATGGGAAATCTTCAATTACATAATTAGTAAATACGACATTTCCATAGACTCCCCAGTTGCCTTCTACATATACTGATTTGTAATATGGATCGGTAATTGCTTCTAGCTTTTCCCTTGTATCAGCATCGAGAAAAATATTATGCTTATATGTTGAATGATGATTTAATACTCGAGGATTTTTTATATCCCATAATTGTTTTTTAATCCAATGCCCTGCCCATATTGGATTTAATGTTAATATTCCTTGATGAGTATATTTTGATTTACCTCTTATTCTTAAATCTAATTGAGCAAAATCTTTTGGTGTCCCTTGGTCTGCTTCTTCAAACCAATAATCAGTTGGATCAAAAAATGATTTCAATTTATCTACATCATCTAGACCAACTGCAATAGCATCATTATCATTTATAATACATTTAATTAATTTTTCAGTTTCATTATAATAAAAAAGATTATCCATACCAAAATCATTTTTAATAACATATTTCAAAAGGTCATAACAAGAGTGAGTGACATCTTTCTTTACTTTTCTGGTTATTAAATATCTATGTGGTTTTTCAGCTATCATTTTATAAATAATCTTTTGTGCTATTGATCGAGACTTAGAACTATTGGCTCCACCAACTAATACTTCAACAGGATGATTATCAAATACTAATGGATAGAAATAAGGATTCATGATCCTAGGTAATGCTGACAAATCAATGGATACTGATGCCATTGTTTCCCTTTATCTTTTTTGTTATGAACTTTTCTATGATAGAAGATGAAAGAACCTCAAGTAATTTTTGTGTTGATTCTGATACTGGCATTTCTTTCAATAATTTTTCATATAAACTTCTACTTATTCCATATTCTTTTATAATAGTATCTTTATAATATACTCCAGGAACAATTACCTTCCATCCTTTATCAATAAGTTTTTTATCTCGTTTCTTATACCACCATCCCTCCAATGGTTTAAATATAATCATTTCTTCTTTCCTCCTTCTACTGCATTAGGATCGGCTGGAATAATTTCATACTCTGATTTAATATTTCCTTCTATTGATTGTCTATTCTTCCATTCACCTTCAGTTTTATTAATAAGCCATAATGTAATTGCTCCAATATCAGGAAGAGCTTTCTTTTTCACTATCTTAGTAACTACCATTTTAGGAGTTTGATTATAGGTACCATCTTTTTTTGTTCTAAGTATTTTAGAATATGGCCGCATTTCAACTTCTTCATAATCATATCCAGTTGCTCGTTCAAATAAACTTTTAATTACTTTTGCATTAGGAATTTCTCTAGCCTTTTCACAAGCATCTTTAAATTCTTTATGTTCTCGTTTCCATAAATATAAAGTATTGATATTTATACCAATCTTTTTTGCTAATTCTTCATCAGTACATCCTTGTTCCAGAATTGCTGTTGCTAGAATTGGATGAAATGATTTGTTGTAAGTTGAAGGGCGACCAGCTTTTCCTTTCCCTATTATTACTTTTTCTTCTTTTTTCTTACTGCCTGCCATTCTGTTTCCTTCCTTAATACCCATTCAAAATCATTAGTATTATAATCCATTCCAATACTAAAGGAAAAGGGAGTTAAGTATCTTATAGTACAACAATAAAAAACAAAGAGATAACTATATAGTTTTATATGGTTTTAAAAGGTTTACCTATGAAAATACCTAATGATTTTTAATTGTTTTATATGGTTTGTTAGAATATATAAGGATTATTAATTGATTTCTTTTATTCCATATAGAAAAGAAACTATTTTTACATTATTTATACATGAATTGAATCTATTTATATACTGCTAATGGGTAATATCTTTTCCCGTTCTTTCCAATAGGAACTTTTTTCTTATGTTTTGGATTTCCTCGGGTGATTTGTTTTTCCGTAATTGTTTGGGGATTTGAATTGTTTTCTCCGGGCGAGCCTCGTATATTGCTTTCTGTCTCCTCTGTTCCAGCCATTGTTGATATGTGGTATTCTTTTTTTCGCTTTTTTCGCTCAATTCGTTCCTCCTTTGAATAATTAAAAGTTCCTAATTGTTTTTTCTTTTCTGAATACATATGAAGAGCAAGTACTCTCCTATGAATAGGGCAAGGATGATCGGAGTCAAGTGATTCAGCTGAATATGTTTTTCCAAGTATTGTCATTTAATACTTCCAATATAATCAACCAATGTATTAGAAACATCCTCCATTATTTTCATACTTAATGAATCTTTATATGAAATATGCAATCCATTAATTAATATTTTTTTAATATCATCAATTAATTTGTGTCGAAAATTATTAAGTACTCCGGCATGAATTTTTAATTCATTTTTTCCTTCTTTAATAATGCTATTAACAAAATTATTTATATCTTTAGCTATAAATTCAATATGAGCATTAGTGTCTAATCCTTTTTTAATTATTGTTTTTATTTCATTAATAAAATCAGTAGATGAACAATAAGTTCCACCCGTAAAACTAGTATCAATTTCTTTTTCCACAATAGGAATTTCTTTACCTTTCTGCATATCAGTAAATAATATCCCACTTCTAAATGAAAAATGTTCCTCTAGAAAATGAATCATTTCAACAAATGATTGAAATATCATCACATCATCAAATAATCCACCACCAACATGATTTTCACAATATTTCCTAGTAACAAAACCATTCTTCACACTATTAATAATAATTCCTTCATCTTTATTCATTCTTCATACCTCCTAATATCTTTTGTAGTTTCTTTATTTTAAATCGTTTCTTTCTTCCATCCTCATGCCTATGTGAAGTCCAGTCCATCATAGCAGCAAGAGGGGCAGTATCTTTCAATTCCAATTGTAATAAAGAAATATATTTATCTTGTTCATCTATAAGTTTTTTCTGATAAAATATAATATCATCAACCATGATTCTTCACTGCCAACAAATCAATATTTTCAAAAAACTTATCTCTCGATCCTATTTCAATCAATTGTTTATATTTTCCTTCCATTTGAACTTTCTTAACTGAATATATTTCTCCAGAAAATAATTTAATATAATCACCATAAGAAAATAAGATAGCACCAAGATTTCTACAAAATTCTTTTCCATGAGAATAAAATATATTGATCATATTTCTATGTCGATCTGTCCTTACTCTGATTACTTTTCCGGCCATTGATATTTCTCCTCTGTCTGAAGTCCAGTTAATGGATTTATAGTGGTTGCTATAATCTTTACTTTTGTAACAGTTGATAAATTATGTTTTCGTTCATAATTTACTAATTGTCGAATAATTCCAACTAAGGAATAATATAAATCTTTCTTTTTATCAAACATTAATTTGTTCCTCCTTTCATAAAAGATACATCAGGTGGTTGAATAGGATGTACTACAAATAATTTTCTGCCAAGAGCTTTTTCAAATCTTGCATAATTTTTCTCTTCATCAATAATAGCTAAATGTTGAAGTTTTCCCTTTCCACATTTACAATCAACTCCAGAACAATCCCTTCCATCATTTGAAGTTGCTCGAATGCCACATACTGAACAAACATAACTATTTTTAATAGTGTTTATAAAATTAGGAATATCAGAAGCGGGATTTTGACATTCAATAAAAGATGATCCGGCATTACTCTCAACTACAAAACAATTAACTGATGCTAAATAATTATCACAAATTTCATTAATACCTTCTACTGATTGAATTGAAAAACCTTCTCCTTGCTTCTCAATAACTTCAGTAATAGGAACAAATGGAATTTCAGTCATAGCTCCATGATCAGTTGAATAGATAGTTTTGTGACTCAATCTCCATGCACTCAAAAAATTCTTCTTATAAAATATATGTCCAGGAAAAGTTGGTACTCCATTATTAGCATACATTATCTTTTTTCCTGGATCAATAGAAACTACTTTTTCATCAAATGGATATGAAGTCTGTTGCCATTCTCCTTGTTCATCTTTTGTCCAATTTGAAAATCGTTCCTTTCCATTAACAATACCAAAATCAATACCAGCAAGAAAAATAGTTCCATATCCCATTCTATCAACTGCAAATAATTGAGCGGGAGGAGAACATGCAAATAAAGTTAATTCAGTTCTAATATAATAATTAAAAGTTGGACATCGCCTATTTTCTCCTTCTCTCCATGTATACATTCTCTTTTGAGTATTAGCATAAAAAGAATCTTTCGTTCCAATATTTTCAATAAACATTAAAAATTCATTAGGCCAATTTTCAATCAAATCCGGCCATACTCCAGGATGAGTAATCAATTTAGTTTTGTATTGTTCCCATGGAATCCCTTTTATTTCATCCCATGAACAAAATGGATCAAGAGCCATAATATATGTAGGGACAATATCATTTTTAATAAGAGTAAGAGCATGGGAAGTAGTACAAATAATTCCTCCCTTCCAATTCTTTAAATGTTCAACTGCATCATCCAAATCAGCACCAGAACCAATTATAAAACAAGGCTTTCCTTTTTCAATTTGTTCATCGGAAATATCTTTAGCCCTACCAGACTTAAAAGCATTTATAATAATATGATGATTATATGCAGAATTCACTTCTTCATGAACCAATTGAGCCCTCATAGTAGCATCATTAAAGTGCCCTGAATTCATTCCATTAGGATCAATTTCTGCCATTTAGTTTTTCTCCTTTATTGTTGATTCAAATTTCCAATTATTTTAGATATATCAAATTCATTATTTTTTCTATTTATTATTTCTACGGCCTCCTTAGAAAAGGTATCTCTATATGAATATTCTTTGTCCAATTTTCTAACCATTTCAGCGTATATAATATCATTAATTTTATATTCTTCATATATAGCCTTCCCTCTCCCTTTCAAAATAAATTGTTCAAAAATCAATTCTCCTAGTTTAAATTCAATTTCAGTATCAGTATCAGGAAATTGCCATGACTCAACTGGATAAAAAGAAACTTCCCTTTTTGGCCAATTGGAAATATCATCTAGATATGAATCTGAATTATTAATATGAGAATAAAAATGCAAATACCAATCAATAGAAGTAATAGTCCATCCTGGACCTTGACTATACATCATTCCACTTTTATCATTAATAAAAGCCCGAGCAAAATATTTTCCAGTTTGTTCAAATAAAGCAACTTCTCTTTGTTGAATCAATGGTCTAATCATATCTACACCAAGTTTAAAATATAAATATAATCCTGAATCAATATCACTTGGTTTGTTTATTGGAGCGGTAGGAAGCATAAAAACTCCTACCACTGATTCTTCATTATAAATATTTTTAATATAATCACAAGCATGAAGCAATGGGCGAACGGCAGAACAAGAATCCACATCACTCCATTCAGGTCTTCTAATAACTTTAGCTCCATATGAAATAGCAACTTCTTCAATTTCATCATCATCAGTAGTAACAAAAACTTCACTTATAAATCTAGAATTTTTAGCCTGAATAATACTCCATGCTATCAATGGAATTCCACAAAATTCTTTTATGTTTTTTCTAGGGAGACGTTTGCTTCCTCCTCTAGCTGGAATAATTGCTACAACTGACAATTAATTATCCTCCTTTACTTCTTCTAAATTAAAAATTTCATCTTCAATTATTCTACACATCACATGATACATTTTTTCATGTTGTTCCTGAATAGTAGCAGTAATAGAAGAATTAGCCATTATTATTTTATGAGAATAAAATTCAAGTTCTTTGTTTATTTTTTCTCCAGTAAAAATAATAATAGTCATTCCTTTTACAAAAGCAATTTTACAAGCATTTATAATATTTTTAGAATTTCCCGATGTGGTAAGAGCGATTAAAATATCACGATAATTTCCTAAAGCATTTATTTGTTGAGCATAAATGCTATCAAAACCCAAATCATTTCCACAAGCAGAAATTACAATTGGATCACTAGATAAAGCTATTGCTGCTATACCAGGAGTAATATTTATTTTATTAGATTTTAAAAATCTTTTATAATCTAAATCATCAATTTTTCTTTCAATACAAAATGATTTTATTAATTCACCAGCAATATGCATTGCGTCTGCGGCGCTTCCTCCATTTCCACAAATAAGTATTTTTTTCCCTACTTTTAATATTTCCTTTATAATAATTTCAATTGAAGTTCTAAATGCTTCATATCCTTTCCACCCACCACCTTCACATAGAGAATTTGCTAATATATTTATTAAATCAATATTTTTTGTTTTCAATTTATGGTTCCCTCCTTTACTGCAGCAAGCATTGTCTTTTCATCTAAACCAAAAGGAATATATTTTACTTTTTTATGATTATATTCTGAATAATTAAAATCAATTATAGTTCCATATTCTTTAGCAACTTCATAAAACTTCGATCCTGGAAATGGTGTTGCTAATTGAAAATAAGTTTTAAATCCATTTAATTCTTTACTAAACTCAATACTTTCTCTCAATGATTCTTTTGTGTCTCCTATATTACCAACCATAAATAAAAGTTCAGTTCGTAACCCAGCTTCATGAGCTAATCTAACTGCCTCCCGTACTCGTTCTTTAGAATTATTCTTTCCAACTAATTTTAAAACCTTTTCATTAGCACTTTCAATTCCAAAGGCAACAATATCAAATCCTGCTTTTTTCATTTCTCTAAAAACTTCTCCATTAGCATTATTCACATTTGTTAAACAAGTCATTTTTAATTTATAATTATTCTTATGAATTCCTTCACAAAATTCTATTACTCGACCATTATCACAAGTAAAAGTATCATCCATAATTCTAAGATTTTTTAAATTATAATTCTTAATTAAAAAACCAATATGATCCATAGTATATTGAATAGAATGATAACGAACTTTTCTTTTCCATAAAAATGGTGATGCACAGAATGAACAATTATATGGACATCCCCTTCCTGTTAAAATAGAAATTGCTTTTTCTCCAGTAACCAATTCATCATAATACTTATTCATATGAACTAAATCATAAGCAGGAAGTGGAAGATAATCTAAATCATCTATTAAACCATCATCAATAATTCTTGCTTCTCCTACTATTTCAGGCATTTCATTTTTACAAATTTTTACAAATGAATTTTCTGCTTCTCCCTTAATAATATAACCAGCTATATGCTTTATTTCATCTTGCATAAAAGTAAAATGAACTCCTCCATATACTAATTTAATAGTAGGAAAAACTTTTTTTAAATATTCCCCTAACATAATAGAATGTTCAGCCATAATTGTCATACCACCTAAACCAATATGAGTTGGTTTAAATTTTCTTATTTCTGGAAATACATTATCATATTTCCAGTCTAAAATTTTTACTTCTATTCCATGTTTTCTTAAATTAGCGGCAATATATAATAAACCAATAGGAGTCCAGGGCTCTTTAACCACATTAGAATAAATCAAAATAACCCTAGATTCATTTACCATGTCTGCCTCAATTTCTTCAACACTTCTTCCTCTTGTTCTTTATATAATTTTATTTTATTTAAATCAGTAGAATATTTATATTGCATCATGTAAGTTAAATCAGTATCATCTAATGAAGCTGATTGGTCAGAACCATATAAAGTTTTATCTAAAGTAATATGCACTTCAATCATTTTCGCCTCACCAAATGATGCTATAACAGGATGAATCCAATTATCAGAATGATTACTGTATCCAAAATTAATATTAAAACCTAAACGATAATTTGAATTAAATAAATATTCAAAACCAGTATAATCACTTGGAGCAGGATATAAAGAAACACAACCAAGCATAAATTTTATGTTTTTAATATCATTAATAATATTAGACATAATATCAGTATATGGATTAAATGAAACAATAATATTTTTTCTTTCATTATTAGCATTATAAAAACCAATTAATTCTTTATTATTGTTACATGCTCTAGCTATTTTAATAAAATCACAATTAAAATTATTAAGCATTTTATCAGCACTATCAATATCCCATGCTGAGTAAAACCATTTAATTCCTTTTGCTTCACAATAAGCATTTATTATTTTATATTGATCAATAGAAAATTCTAATCCTTCTTTTTGTTCTCGTTGAGTATGTCCCCATGGAGAAACTCTAGGTAAATTCAAATATTCTTCTGTATAACATATATCAATATTTCGTTTCTGAAATTTTACATAATCAAATTTATGCTTAACTGCTAAATCAATTAATTTAAAAACATTTGAAAGAGAGCCATTATGATTAATTCCAATTTCCGCTACCATTATAGGATTAGTCATTTTTATTTCCTCCATTATTATCATTAGGATATCCATAATATGAACAATCTTTACAAGGCTCCACTAAATCACGATGATTACAAATATGAGCCTTCAACCATTCCTTTCTTTTTTCTCCTTCCCACATTCCTTTAATTGAAGTTGAAGCAACATTTCCTAATCTTCCTTTTTGTTCAGGATCATATTTTACACAAATATAAAAATTACCCATGAAATCAATAGCCGGATGATTCATAAAATCCCTACAAATATAATCTTCCGGTTTAATAATATCTTTTTCATAATCAAATCTCCCTAGTTTATTATGTAACATTCTATTAACAATAGGAGTTCCATATAATTCAAGTAAATTTTTTCTAGTATCATCAATAGTTCCAACACATCGAGCAATCACTACTTGATTCTTCGGTTTATACATTAAATATTCATGAAGTATTTTTAATTGTTCAGCAGAAGTAAAAAATTCATCCTGTTCAATTATTGAAACTGAAATTATAGCAACATCTTTTATTTCATCTTTTCGTTCCATCAATAATTTTCCGTTAGTATCAAATTGAGTTATGCATCCAGCCTTATTAAAAAGTTCAGTAGCATATTTAATATCAGGATATAAAAGAGGCTCACCATTATTATGAAAATGAATAATAGTATTTTTAGGCATTTGCCTAGAAATAAGTTCTAATATATATTTTGGCATATCTCCTTTTTCATGTTTATCCTGCCATCGATTACATATCCAACAATTTTTATTGCATCTATTAGTTAATTCAATATTTATTTCTGTGAACATTTAAAATAATCTCCCTTCATTATAATAATAATCCCATAGCGGAGTTAAAATATTTTTTTCATCGGAAAGAAATGGTTTATTCTTTCCAGTGAAATGTACAACTGAAATTTTATTTCCTAAAAATGATAATGAATATCCATCATCGTTTTTATTAATTTTATACCATTCAGGATGATCATAATATTCATTTATTCCAGAAAAATTATATAAAAGACCAGGATCATATACTAAAATATTTTCTTCAATAATAAATTGATTCAATAAAGATTGTGCTAACAAACGATAATCTTTTTCATAATTTGATAAATATATTGAAAACATTCTTTCAATATATTTATAAAATGCTCTGCTTCCTCCAACTAATCCACCATTATATCCTTTAAAATTTCTATATCTTTTTCGTTGAAAAGAACCATCTACGAAATATCTTCCTGCTGAATCAACATGAAATTCCTTAGTGGAGGCTAAAGCTGCATCATCCATTACAGACATAACTTGCCATTCATCAAGAGAAATTTTATAAAATAAATCATCAATGTTTTTTAAAATAAGCATATCAACTTCCATATAAAGTATTTTATCAGCTTCAATATCACCCAAATTAAGTTGAAAATATGGAGAAGAGTCAGTCATCCATGAGGCTCGTTGAGTATTAAATATAGAAGGGTCTTTTTTTATAGTTTCAAAAGGATATGAATATTGAAGTCCAGTATCAATAATAACTAGAGGGGTTTTCATATTTGCTTTTATGTAAGAATTAATAAAAGCCACTAAACCAGCTTCAAAACGTTTATTAGCAATGACAACTATTTTGTTCATTATCCTATCCTTTCATAAATTTTAGTAAGTGCCGATGATTGTTTAAAACTTATTTCTTCATCCTTAGATAATTTTGAATCAATAGAATCAATAAATGATAATTCCCAGTCATTAAGGAATAAAGTTCCATTATTGTGGCATCGCAATATTAATGAAAGACGATGCTTCCATTTATTTTTTATTTCCTCAGAAACTGGTTTACTCATATTTAACACCAATACCTAATATTTGTCGATCACTTCCCCATCTAAAGTATTTTATTCCAGTAATCTTAGTTAACCAAAAAGCAAATCTAATAGGTAATATATTAGAAAATAATTTTCTTTCCCATATTTTTTTATAATACCAAAACCATTCTGTACTTACAAATTTATAATTATTTAATTGTAAAGCCATTTTAAGACTATTTTTTGTAAATGGCTTTATATGGGTATAATCATCAAAGAAAAAATCTTTTTGTTTTTGATAATCAGGAGTTAAAATAATTAATATTCCAGTATTCTTTAAAACCCTTTTTATTTCTAATAAAAATAAATCAGTATTTTGAATATGTTCAATTACTGATTTAATAAAAACTACATTAAAAGAATTATCTTTATATGGAAGGCAATCTTTTTCAGCATTATATTGTTCCTTATTATCGAGACAAATAACTTCATTAAAAAAATGTGAATCTGCTAAAATATCTTCATGTACTCCATCACCACAACCAATAGATAATATTTTTTTATTCCATATACGAAATCTAAATATAAAATATTCCATCAAATCCCGCACAAATTTCATATTTCTTTTAGGATATGAATATTCAGTATATGTCATTTTATTTTTTCCTCTCTATAAATTGACAGAATTCAAAATAAACAATATCATCTACCATCCAAAACCATAAATTAACATTAAGATCATAAGCATTTCCTTTTTCTAATTTTCCAATAATACTAGTAATTTTAGGTGGTTCCATTTCAAAACAAAAATGACATGAATAATTATCTTTATTAGTAACTGATTGAATCAATTCAATTATAGTTTTTCCATCAGTTAATTTTTTAATTCTTCCATAATCTTTTTCTTCTTTATCATAAAAACAAGAAAATCCTAAATGAGATAAACAATAAGAAATTTTTTGAATATCCTTTACAAATGTACCAACATGCCGAAGTTTACTTGCATTCATAAACTGCCTCTTTCAATATCTCCATTCCTTTAAATAAAGTTTTTTCATCTATTACTACTGGAGGAGCAATTTTTATATAATTTCTTCCAGTTGGAACTACTAACAATCCCCTATCTAAACAATACTTATAAAATTTATCTTCATCCTCAACATGAAATGCTCCAACCATACCAAAAAATTGGTCAGGAAAAAAATGATCAATAATAGAAATATTCCTAGTGTATTTATTCCAGTCAAATTTTTCTTGTATATACTTTAAAATTCCCAAACCGGCGGCCATTTGAATTGGTTGACCAGCATGAGTAGAAGTCAATTCAAGTCCATCAATATTTATATTTTTATTAGAAGAATCATAACAAATAGCAGAAATTGGAAATCCTCCACCTAATGATTTTCCAACAACAACCATATCAGGAAAAATATTATAAGATTGATAAGCAAAAAATCTTCTTGTTCTATAAAAACCTGATTGAATTTCATCAAAAATAATTAAATTATGTTTTTGTAAATCTTTTATTTTTTTTATTTCTTCTGCAGAAATAAGTTTACAATTATATCCTCTATATCCTTCAATAAAAAATCCTCTATTAGTAATAGTGTCAGAAATATTTTCTATCTCATCATAATTTTTTATCTCGTTAGTTATAAATCTTTTTCCAGACAAATGTTCAGAACATAAAGTCCTTCCATGCATTGAATTTTTTATTCCAGCAGGAAAAAAAGCAGAATGAATAACAATCTTCATAGCAGCTTCTATTGCTTCTGCCCCAGTTGAAAATAATAATACTCGATCAAATCCAATAACTGATTGTAATCTAAAAATAAATTCTTCCTTAACCTTTGTATTATATCCATAAGCATGTGAACATTTTTTCAATTGTTTTTTTACTTCTCTAATCATATAAGGATTATTATGCCCAAAATTTTGTGAAAAAATAGAAGAAGTAAAATCAATATATTTTTTTCCTTCAATCCACACAAAAGAATCTTTTGCTTTTTCCCAGTATAATTTTTCAAACATTTTCAATCTCCTTTACCTTAGATACATTATCTTTTAAAGAAACTTCAAATACTTTATCAGAACTATTTACAATATCTTGATTATGAGTAACCATTATTATTTGAAGACCAAGATGATGACTTAGTCTCTTTAAAATCAATCCTGCCTTCGGTTGAAGTTCTCGTGACAAAAATCTAAATGGTTCATCAAGAATAATTACATTGTTTTGTTTGGATAAAGCCCATGCAGCAATCCGCAGAGCAAATGAAACAATATCAACTACTCCACCTCCACTTGCTTCCATAGGATCAACATCATATCCATCTTTTACAAAAGAAATTACAGCAATTGTTTTTCCTCTACTTACTTCAAAATTAATTGAAAAAACATATTCTCCAGGAAAACAAGAATCAAGGGCTAACTGAACAATATCATTAATATGATATTTTAATTGCTCTTGAGTTTCCTGAGCTACTTTAATAATAAAAGCCTGAGCATTTTCTATTGCTATCAATTTTTTCTTTTTTTCTTCCAATTCATTTTTCATTGAAATAATGTCATTATTAATTTTCTTAACCATACCTAAGGCTTCAAGAGTTTTATTTTTGTAGTCGGAAAAAGAATAAGCACTCATATATTATCCCAGTCAGTTATTTTTGAAATATTATTATAAATAGTTTCCTGTTTAGTTTCTAAATTCTCAATTTCTTCATTTATTTCTTCTAGTCTCTTTTCTCCAGCCTCAACAGAAGAAATTCCAAGTTGTTTCAATTCTTCCATAGAAGAATTAATAACTCCACTGGCATTATCCCTTTTTTCTTTAGCTGATGCAATTTTTTCTTTTAGTTCATCAAAGTCTTCCGTGGTCATGATTCTTTTCCCTCCTCTAATCCAACTAATTCTTCTATCGTCTCTATAGTAATGTCATCAAGATTTTTTTTATTCTTCTTAATACTTTTTCTAATGTTATCAATAAAATTTAAACTAAATCCAGTTCCCGTTTTTATCATTTCCACAAAAGCATCTATTCTATCTTCCTTTTCCTTTTCTTGTTTTAAATATTCATCAGTAACCATTTCTTCATCATCATGTAAATATATTTGTTCAACTAATTCAGATTCAGTATCAACAAAAAATATAGAAGGCTTATAATCAATAAAATCGGCTTCTTGTCTAATAATACAACCAGGATTAATAACATGCCTTCCATTATTTTCATAATGAAAAGATTTATGCATATCACCCGTAAATATCCATTTATAGCCCGGATACTCTTTCAATAATTCACCAGCAGTAGTTGCATTAACATTTGGTGGCATTTCTTTAGGAGTTTTAAAAACTAATCGATGAAGAAATAATATTTCTTTTTCTGGATTAATAATTTCATCATTAAAATGAGCATAGGAAGCATCCATGTATCTAGGAAATTTTATTTTAAATTCAGGATCATTATTCATAAGTTCATATAATATTCCAGAAGTTGAGTCAGTAATATTTTTTATATTATGATATGAAAGATCATGATTACCAAAAATTAAAAATAAATCTTTATTTAAAGTATTTAAAATATTTCCTAAAAAACTAATAAATAATCCAGTTGAAATAGTTGGAGTATCAAAAATATCACCTACAATTGCCATCGATGCTTTCTTTTTATTAGCAATAGAAATTATTTCTTTCATCGTTTCATTCTGAATAAAATACCAGTTATCATCTTTTCGACATCTAGGCTTATCATCACGTAAATGCCAATCAGCAGTAATAATTAATCGCATATATGTTCCCCTTTCAATTCATTCCCACAAGAAGGACATGAAGATGGAAGCAATAATAATAATTTTTTATATTCTTTGTCCTTTTCAATTTTAGTTTTTTCATTAGAAATACATGATAAAATTAATCTAGTGATTTTATTTCTAGTGGAAATAAAATCTGATATATTATTTTGAATAATTCCATATTCAGTAACCATTATTTGAATTGAACTAAAATCAATATTCATTAATTCCGATGGGTATTGTTGTAATTTATCCATAATTCTAGAAATAGAATTTCGTTCTTTCTTTAAATCATAAATAGATTGTTTCATTTTTTCTAATGATTCTATTTTTTTGGAAGCAATAGAATATATTTCATCCATATCATTTTTAATTTTAATATTCTTTTTCATTTTTTGTATAATCTGAGAAATAGAAGAAACTGACTCTTTCTTTTCATTAATGATTATTTCAATAGATTCATATTTTTCAATATATGAAGATGCTTTTTCTATCCAGTCATAATTATTAACTTCTTTTTCTTTTGATTCTATAGATGATGAAATAGTTTTTATATCTTTATTAAAAGATCGACGTTCTGTTTCTGCATTGCTTAAAGCAGTATCAATAATATCAAGTCTAATAATATTATTAAAAAATCTAGCTACATCCTCAGCACTTTCTGATAAAAGGAAAGGGGCATCCATTTGTTTTTGAATATTAACTTCACCCATATTCAACAGAGAAGAAACTTCACTAGGAACAGAAACTCCAACTGCTGATAAAATTTCTTCATTGATTATGTATCCACTTTTTTCAGCTTCCTTTTCCTTTACTCGAGTTATTTTTTTATTATTGTTTATTATTTGAGCAAGAGTTGGTTCAATTGGATTTCCTTTTTTATCTCTATTCCAAAAACTAACAAAAGAAATTCCCGATGGTCGATTATAAATGATCCAATACAAAGACCGGAGAATTGCAGTTTTTCCTGCATTACTTTTTCCAATTATTGCATTTACTCCAGGATGAAAATGAAGAATTGTTTTTTTATGTGATTGAAAATTCTTTAATAAAAGACCTGAAATCATTCCTTATTCCTCCTACCGTTTTCGGTTCAGAATCATTTAGAGATTATCATATATTGATAAAAATTTAAAGGTATGGAAAGGAAGGAGTGGGTGGGAAAATAGGAGGGGAAAACGCAGCATCCGCGAAGAATATGGCGGCCAACCAAGAAGGGAATTCAGGGAGAACCACAAACCCCGAATTATGAGAATTCCCACCCACTCCATTTAATATCATATACTAAAGATGGAGTTTTTTCTAGAGGAAATAAAATATTTTTTCTTTACTTTTTTCTTCATTTTCATTGAAAATTTATAATCTTTTTTAAAACAATTAATCAACAATTAGATAATTTAATTGTTTAGGCAACATATAATATTATCTGTTGGGTAACATATAAAATTATCTGTTGTTATAGATATTTAGGAATTATAAGATATAAATCTTTTAAATACTATAAATAATATTTAAAAGATTTATAAAAGTAGCAGGAAACTACTTTTCAGAATCGAGATAAATTCTCTTTTTTAGAGATTGACTAAAAATTGAATTTACTATAAAATCTTAAATTGTTAAGAATCATTATCACCTAATGAATCTTGACGATTAATAAATGTTTTTTGAACCCTACATAATGAATTGTGAAAGTCCTTCTAGGGACCATGAATCATTATGGAAGTTTTGAATGTGGGGTTATTCCATAATGGAGGTGATTCATGGTCCCTAGAAGGATTTTTATTTTATGAAACAATCTATTTTTGGAATTGATCAAAAATATTTAATACAATTAAAATTAAGTCCGGATGATGTAATTATTCTTTCATGGCTTAAATCATTTACCAATTCTGGAAAACAAGAATACATACAAAAAAATAATAAAATATTCTACTGGGTTAAATATTCAAAAATAATTGATGATTTACCTATCCTTGGAATAACAAAAGATATTTGTATTGGAAGAGTATTTTCTAAACTATGTGGAGAAAATAAAGAACGTCCTGAATTATATCCATTAGAAAAATTTCTACTTCGTGATGGAAAATTAAACAAAACTTATTTTAGATTTAGGGATGGTGCCATTGATCGAATGGAGGATGCCACAATGATTAATTCTTTTTCTGCTGACCTCGATACTTCTAAAAGAAAAAATAAAGTTAACAAAGAAAATAAATCTAATCTACATCCTAATGTTTCAGAAATAATAGAAATGCTTTCTAACAAAAAAAAGAATGGTGAAACTTCATTATTTAAATTTGTAAAACCGGATGGAAAGAATTATACAAAGAGTATAAAGAAATTTCAGAATTGGTGTTATGATTTATATAATGGGCGATTTAATTTAAATTGTACAAATCAATTATCAGATTGGTTTAAAAAACAATATTCATATTATTTAACGGAACAAGGAAAAGAGAAGATTTTAAAATGCAAAGGAAATTGGAATTATATTTTAAAATTATTTATAGAAGCTACTAATAATTATTCAAAATGGTTTGATGCTTCTAGTGAAAAAGTAAATAAAGATTCTTTACCAAAACATCCATCTTCATTCATATTCAATCCAATAAATGGTTCATCCATGTTTTTATTATGCTTAGATAAAAAGCCTTCTTGTGAACGAGAAGCCCAAGCAGATAAATCTTTTAATATTGTTGATCCTCCTATTAGGAAAATATGTAATCGAATTTATAATAATAAAATGGATGGGTTGATATTCTGGAATAAAATTAAAAAAATTATTGATTGGTATAAAAAACATAGAGGGATTTTAAAACAAAGATTTGAAAATCAATATTTTATTTCGTCTATTAATGAATTCATGGATGAATATATTTCTTATCTAGAAGAAAAATATGAAACAATATGGTTAAAGAATATAGGCACTGATTGTCCTACCTTTTCCTCTTTCCTTTCAGCTCATGACGAATAAATGATTAAAAATCCCTATATAATAGAAGAAATAATACGAAAAAAAGCAATATTTTTTATAATTCCTTATATTATAATATTTTAATTTCCTTTACTTTATTGGAATCCTCTTGATTTTCTATTTCCTTCATATATAATTAAGATATGCCAAATAAAAATTATTAAATATAAAGATTCTGATTTCCGGGGGGGAAATGGAATCTTAGCCCACTTTCCAAAAAGGGCTGATTATCATGGGCATATTAATCCATGGGCTAAAGGGATAAAAGCGATGTGGCTTTTTCCGGTGGGCCTTGGAAATGAAAAGTCCATTAGATAATCCGAGGAAGGGGAACGTAATCCTTCCTGAATGAGCGATCATCATTCAGGATTTCTAAACCTAGCCAATGCCGGTCACAAGCCTGGATTAAAAAAGGTGAGTGGAAATTTTTCATGAAGGAGTTTTAATATGGACCAGAAAATTCTAACCGAATGTGAAAACACAAAAAATTATGATGCTCTTAAAAAAGAAGTATATGAAGAATCAAGAAAAATTATAAAAGATTTAAAAGAATATTTAAATATTATTCCCGGTGATGAAAGTATAATATATAGAGATTTAATAGGAACAAATATTAATAATCTGAAATTCAGTGTGAAAATAACATCAAGTAAAATATGGAAGTTTTCTAAAACTGAGTTAAAAGAAATTTTTAATTCTATTATTAAAAAATATGATCTTATTCACGAAGTAAAATGGATAGAACAAAAATCATTTTTATCGATTCGATTTCATATCTATTTTCTTTTTTCTGAGTTATAAAATATAATTTTCATTTCCTTTTTATAAAGGAAAAATTTTCAATGAAAGGAGTTTTTCATGAATACTAATTATCAGATTATAACTTTTAATCGGGCTAGAATAATGGAAATTTCTATTGAAGATGATTTATCAGCAGAAAAATATGAATGCACTATAGAAGAAATTGATTCATTAAAAAATATTACCTTAAAAGAATTAGTAAATAAAATAGAAGAACAAAAAGGCTTTTCTGATTCAGAAGTCACCCTTAGATTAAGTTATTTTAAAGATATAGTTAGGTATTAATCTTTCCTGTAAAGGAAAGAATCTTTCTATGATGGTGGAGGATGATATGGAAACTACTGAAATGAATCTTAATGAAGCTCAGATTGCCATTCAGGATTTAGGAATATCAGTTCCATTTAAATTAATCCAAGCATTCACCGTTTTGAATTTTATTTCTTTATGGGCCAGAAAAAGTAATTTACTGGCTGAATGGCAATCAGTAAGTCAGGCTAGATTTAATTCAAGTATGAAAAAAAATAAATATTCCGTAATGCTCCAGACTAATTATATTAATCAGATTAAAAAAGAAATTGAAGAAACAAATACTATATATGATGAAGCCCATAAAATATTAACCCAAAGGAAAAAATAATATGGGAGTAATAAACATTATAAGAGATTTAATAAGAAAATATAATGATGATCATATTACAATTTTATCAATTTCAATCGGAGAAAAAGAAAATGAAATAATAAAAAATTATTTGCATGTTAATACTCCATCTAAAAAAGGAATGATGTTTGGAATTCCATTCATTGTTGAAAATGAATGGGGTATTTTTATAAGTGGGTTGTTGAAATAATCTTTCCTATAATGTAAAGAAATTTTTTATGAAGGAGTTTTATTATGGAGAATAATGACTATTCTTATTTATGTGATTATGATAAAAAATTTAAAGATGATTCAACTATAATTAAATCAGAAATGAATGTAGGACAATTAAAATCACTTTTAAGATCATTAGGGGAAGTAGTATTAGATAAAGCATATATAAATATACATGTATTAAAAATAAGAAGAATTTATATAATGAGACTTATTACTGGTATGGGATTATTAGAAGCTAAAAAATTTATTGAAGATATTTTCTAATATTATTTTTCTTTTCCTTTATAAAAAGGAAAATTTTCTATTAAGGAGTTTTATTATGACAGATACTTGCAAATTTATAACCACTAAAGAAGAACGAACTTTTATTGATAAAATAGTAATTCGAGCCATTGAATTAAAAATACTAATTCCTAAAAATATTCTTAATTTCAAAATGGATTTAGTAGTTACTCATTCCAATGGAAACCCTCTAGATTTTGAAAAACTACTTTCATTTGAAAAATTTGATTTTCTCCATGATGTGATAGGGATAACTAAACATCTAAATCGAGATAATGGAAGACTTCAAGAATTCTTTTTTCCTAGATGCTCAAGGAGGGATAACTAATATGTGTATGTTTTTTAGTTTTGTAGGAAATAAAGCAAATGATTATCTTTTTTCAGACTGGAATTTTAGAAAAGATCATTTGAAAGAAAATAATGATAGTCATACTTTTATTTTGGATAATAATAATATTAAAACTAATAGACATCATCATTGGTCAAAATATGAATTTAATCCTTTAACAAAAAGATTCACCATTGATTCATTGGTAGATGGGCATGATCATCAAGCAGCGGAACATTTTGTAAATAATCTTGATTTTTCTTTAATCATACCACAACTTATTATTAAACCAATTATTCATCCTTTTAAAGATATTATTCCTCCCACAAAAATAACAAAAGAACATATTACTCTTTTAAAAGAATGGGACTCGGTAAGGGCCTCGGTAAGGGCCTCGGTAAGGGCCTCGGTAAGGGCCTCGGTAAGGGCCTCGGTAGGGGACTTGGTAGGGGACTCGGTAAGGGCCTCGGTAGGGGACTTGGTAGGGGACTCGGTAGGGGCCTCGGTAGGGGACTCGGTATGGGACTCGGTAGGGGCCTCGGTATGGG
>Ga0172381_10000742_pt1 | contig 40111 bp, 71 predicted proteins | sample Leawel6488metaG_FD_119754 | JGI IMG/M metagenome (GOLD analysis project Ga0172381, IMG submission 119754) | Leachate microbial communities from a municipal landfill in Southern Ontario, Canada - Leachate well 64-88 metaG | ecosystem: Engineered > Solid waste > Landfill > Unclassified | place... | reverse complement strand
CATATATAAATTGAAAAACTTCAAATAAATTCATATTTCTTTTTTTCATAAAATTTAATATAATTTTATCATATTCATTTAAATCATCAATTTCTTTAAGAAATTCATCATCACTCAAATTATAATATTCATTTGATATATAAATCAATTGATCTTTAAATTCATTAAAATCGTTTTGTGATAGTTCTTCATCAAAAAATGATGCAATGTTTGATAAACTATAATTTAAATCATCAGATGTTATTGATATATCATCTTTAATAGATAATTCAGAAAGCATAATTTTTATAGATTTGTCTATTGATCTCCAAATATCAGTGGTTGGACAAACACCCCATTTCGGATTAGAAAAAGGTTTTATATTATATTTTTTTAAAATGTCATCATATTTAGTTAATGGAATAACCCTAAAATCATTTCCAAAATAAGAATTGTGTAAAGATGATATAATACCGTGTTTTCTTCTTGGATATTTTTCCCATGCAGGATCATTATCTATTAATAATGTATAATAATTCCAAGTATTTGCTGAAACTCTTGCAACTTTTCTAGGATCAACTAATGTAAAATCATCAGTAATATCTTCAACATAACGATATATGGGTGCATCATTTTCAAGATTAACACCAATACAACATTTTTCAAATATTTCAAGATACTCTTTTTCGCTAATAGCATTACATGTATCAGACAAATAATGTAAGACGGAACGTTCCAATATATAATTATTATAATTTTTCAAATTTTAAATGATTTTTTCATGACTTATATATATTTTTTTTTAATTAATTTTAATTATCTTTGTACCTAATATAGATAAAAAGAAAAATTATGAATCAAATATATAAATATCCTAGAACACAACATATCGAAGGCTCAAAATTACAGCCTGGTGATGAAGATTTAGTGAATGTTCCATTTGAACAAATCAAAGATAAAAATTATGTCATTGAAGAAAAAGTTGATGGTGCAAACTCTGGAATCTCTATTTATAAGAAGTTATTATTACAGAGTAGAGGACATTATCTCACTGGTGGTTATAGGGAACGTCATTTTGACCTCTTTAAGACTTGGGCTAATAATTGGTCAACACAATTTAAAGAATTGTTAGGAGAAAGATATGTAATGTATGGTGAATGGCTTTATGCCAAACATACTGTATATTATGATGCTTTACCACATTATTGGATGGAGTTTGATATTTATGATACTGAGAGAGAAGTTTATTTAGATACACCAACACGACAAAAGATGTTAAAAGATTTTCCTTTTATTCATTCTGTTAAAGTGTTGGAAAACAATATAAAAACGAAAGAAGATTTAATTAAAAAAATCACACAATCGTATTTCATAACTGATAATAAGAATGAAAATCTCGCACAAGAGATTATGAAACAAGGACAATTTCACAATCAAAATGAAATTTTTAATCAAACCGATTCAAGTAATTTGATGGAAGGTCTATATATCAAGGTTGAGGAAGATGGTATTGTAAAAGAAAGGTATAAGTTTGTGAGACAAGGTTTTTTACAAGTTGTGGCGGATTCTGAATCACATTGGTTAGATAGACCAATTATACCAAACAAATTAAAAGGTGATATTAACGATTTATTTATATAATATGTCAAAAATTTTAACAAGATTTAAAGAAATTGGGTTTAATTTCATAGAATTTAAATCTACAGAAGCAGGAAAAATATTAGAATATAAATATTACCCTAATTATTTATCTGATTCACACTATACTTTAATAATATTTATATATTGGACTAGAATATATGATTTATTTAATAAGAAGAAGATGAAGAAGAAGATATGTAGTGACTGGAGATTATATGAGCATAAAAATGAAAATGATGAATTTTTAAATACACCATTTCAAATATCAGACTATAATGACAGTAGTAGAAATTTTTTAAATAGAAAAATAACAGAAATCTTTTCGAGAGAATTAAGACAAATAAAATTAAAAAGAATATTAAAAAACGAGTTTTCCACCAGTGAAGATTGATATATAATAAAAAATAATAAATAATATGTTTTTATATCAAGTTGATATTGGGTATTCTTGTTTTTCAATTGAAGTAGAAAACGACATAGTAATATATGCTCCTGGTATTGCTAAATGGACAATTGGCAAAACCTGGGATGAAGTTAAAGAATATTATGTAAAGATGAAAAATGCTAAAATCACTAAAATTAGAATGTAATGTATGATAAAGTAAAAATATGGTTACCAGAAATAAATGAATATCTTGATAAGATGAAAAATTGTCAGCAAGATAAAGAATTTCATGGTGAGGGTGATGTATTAATTCATACTGAAATGGTTCTTTCTGAAGTAAATAAATTAGATGTTAAAGAAGAACAAAAAACAATTCTATGGTGGTCGGCATTATTGCATGATATTGGTAAACCTGGTTGTTCGACTATTGAGGATGGACATATAAGATCACATGGACATAGTAGGAGGGGTTATCATATTGCTATGGAGTTATTAGATAAAACCGACTTAAATAATCAACAAAAAATAGAAATTATTAATTTGATTAGAGTTCATGGTGAACCTAATTGGATTTTAGAAAAAGAAAATCCTGAGAGAGAAGTGATTAAAATGTCACTACAATGCAATTTAGAGAATTTATATTATTTAGTAAGGTGTGATATTCTTGGTAGGATATCATTAGATAATGAAAAATTATTAGAAAATTTAGAATATTTCAAAGAAATTGCAAAAGAATTAAATTGTTTTGACAAACCATTTGAGTTTCAATCTAAGATTGCAAAATATAAATATTTAGTAGATAAATCACATCATCATTCAGATAATCCTTTCGATGATACAAAATCAAAAGTAATTATGGTTTGTGGTTTGCCAGGTTCAGGAAAAGATTTTTATATTAAATCATTATCTTTACCTGTAATATCATTAGATGAAATTAGAAAAGAGTTGGTTATAAAACCAACAGATGAACAAGGAAAAGTTATTCAGACAGCAAAGCAAAGAGCAAGAGAATATATGAGAAAGGGTGAAGATTTTATATGGAATGCTACTAATACGACAAAGAGAATGAGAACAGAATTGATTTCTTTTTTCTCAGAATATAATTCTTATATTGACATTAGATTTATTAATAAAGATATTAATTTAGTTTTAGAACAAAACAAAAACAGAGATTCGAAAGTCCCTGAAAATATTATTATTAAATTGTATAAGAAGTTGGAAATACCAACTGAAGATGAATGTCATTCATTAACGATTATCTCTTAATAGCAAAGAAAATTTCTTTTTGTATTTCTTCTTCTGATAAGTTTGGATATTTATCTTTTATTGCGTTAAAAAGTTCTTTTGATTCTTTTTCTAATTTTTCTGTCTGTTTTAACATTGGAGTTAATTCTTTAGTTATTTTTTCGATTTTGGAATCAATTTCTAGTAAATCGTCTTTTAATACATCTTTAATCATTTCAATATCTTTATCAGAATTTGCTTTTATATATTTTTCATTAGATTTCATTAAATTTATTATAACTTCTTTGTGAATATTAATTTCTTTTTCACTTTCTATTATCTTTTGCATATTTCTAATAAAATCTTCTCTAATTCTTATAGCTTGCTTTATATATCTATCGTGTATTTTATTCATTTAATTTATTATCTTTTTCAACGTTAAAAAAGTATAATCATATTTATGATTATCATCTTTCTCGTTATCAATTGATTCTATTTCTTCCCAAATATATTTATTTATATCAGGTATTTTAGTATCACCATCAATTTCAACATCTACATATGTCATATAAATTTTTTGAACAAATGGTAGAAATAGATTATAAATAATTCCGCCACCAATAACAAAAACTTCATCTGTTTCTATGTTTTTCATTGAAGAATTCATTTCGAAATTATGAACAAAATTAAATACAGCTTGAATGTTTGATAATTTGGTTACTGCAGTATTTGGTGTAGATATTTTTTCTGGTCTTTCTAAAAATTCAATATCATCATTACATAAAACAACATTTAGTCTACCAGGTAATGGTCCATTTGGTAAAGAATCGAAAGTTTTTCTACCCATAATAACAATTTTATTCTTTGTTAATTCTTTGAATCTTTTTAAGTCATTTGGTAAATGCCACAATAATTTATTATCTTTACCAATCATACCATTTGTTGATGTTGCGAAGATCATCGAAAATTTATTTAAAAATTCTTGTGGATTTCCTGCATAGGGACTATTAAACATCTATTTTAAATCTTTTTTTGTTGCTGGCTTATAGCCTTTACTTTCAGCTATTTCTGGAGTCATATCAACGACATTTCCACTTTTATTTATATATTTGAATCTTACTTTACCATCTTTCGTTGGGTTACCTGGAATTAAAATAACGACATTTTCTTTTTTATCATTTTCTTTTTTATCAATTCCTTCAGTTAATTTTTTAACTTTTTTTGGATCAACTTTTGGTAATTTATTTTTTTCATTTTTTGTTTGTTTTGATGAAATTATTTCATCATCATCATCAACATTTTCATCAGGAAGACAATCATACACTTTCATATAAATTTGGTTATAAATTTCCTTTTTAGTTTCTTCATAATTTTGCATAAATGTTCTCATAATCTCGTCTGTGTAATATTGAATAATATCACCTTCTAATCCATCAGCCATAACTTTAATAAAATCGGGTTTAGAAATTTTGTCTTTGATTTTAAGATTAATTGTTATATTAGAATTTCTCTTAAACTTCTTAAATAATGCAGTTGTTGGATCTTCAACTTGTTGTATTTGTTGATGTTGTTGAGTGTTTTGTACTACAGTTTCTTGAATTATTTGTGGATTTCTGACTGGTTCAGGTGTCATTCCTTTTGATAATCTAAATTTTCTAATTTTTTCAGCATATGGATCTTCACCATTCTTTAATTCCATGTGCTGTTGTCTCATTCTTTCTTGATGTTCTGTCAAACCATTTTCGTTTAAAATTGTTTGTTTTTGTGGTTGTTGATAACCTTTAATTAAAGCATCTACAGCATTAGGATCATTTTCGTTTACATAACCTGGTCCTGATTGTGATTGCATATTATATTTATCTAATAATGCTCTTTTTTGTTCTTCTAATGAATTTGGTACTAGTTGTTGAATGGTGCTATTATCTTTTGATAAATCTCTGACTGTAACCCTACCTTGTTCATCTGGTATATCTATATGTTTAGATGTGTCAATTTTTTGAATGTTTTCTAATCCATCAACTTTAAGTGTTGGTGAATATAGAAAATCTTCTGGATCAATAGTACCTGATGGTGAAACAATACCTTCATTTATGGGTTGATATTGATTTTTAGGTGGGTTAACATTTATATTTGTTTTTTGATTCATAAAATCTTGTGGATTTATTGCAGCATCTGTTGATGGTAAAGCTGCATATTTTTGAGAAAATAGTTGTTTATCTATTTTTGTACCATTATTTAATGTTAAAAAGTTACCAGCATCGCTAACTATTCTAACAATTTCTTTCGTATCTATCTGCATAAATTGACTCATTTTAAAATTATTTCTTTTTTTGTTAAAGTTTCAACTTTTTAAATTTATATATAATAGAAAATAGAACCAAATCAAAAATGATTTATAATTTTAACGAATTTCTATTAGAAAAATTTAATAATAAAAAAGTAGCAATATTTTTAATTGGACCACCTGCATCAGGTAAATCAACATTTATAAAAAATTTCATATTTAAGAGTATGAGAAATTTTAAAATATTTAATTCAGATGATGCTATGATTGATTTAGTAAAAATTGGTAAAGAACCAGAGGTTAGAACAGCAGAACAAAGAAAAGAGAAATATTTAAAAATAAAATCAGCAATTGAAAAATTACTAGTCAAATATGACATAGAACTAAATTTAAGTGACGAACAAATATACTCTATGATGGATAATAATATTTATATACCAGAAGTTACAAGTTTTTTAGATAATAGATTGAAAACCTTTATACAAAATAGTAGTTCTAATTTTGTATATGAAACTACAGGTAGTAATACTAAAAAAACAAAAGACTTTATAAATTTATCTAAAAATAATGGTTATGAGCCAATGATTATATCAATATCAACAAATATTAAAGATGCTATTATTGGTAATTTGAATAGAGAAAGAACTGCTCAATTAGACTACCAATTGAATGTGATTGAAAAGGATTATGGCGATTTTTATAAGAATTTAATTCCAAATAATTATTATGAATATAATGCTATTTCAAAAAATTTAACAAAATTGAAAGATGGTGTAATGATTCCTATTAGACCAAGCTTTCTAAGAAATAAAATATCAAATTAAAAGTGAAAAAATTAACAACACAAATATTTGTAGATAAATGTATAGATAAATATGGTGATAAATTTGATTATTGCTTCGTAAAATATATTAATCAGTTTACTAAAATAAAGATTATTTGTAAAATACATGGTGAATTTGAACAAACACCAAACACACACATAAGATGGGGTAAATGTCCGAAATGTAATGATAAAAAAACAAAATCAATTGAACAATTTATAGACAGTTCAAACATTAAACACAATAAAAAATATAGTTATGAGTTGGTTGAATATAAAAATAACAAAACGAAAGTAAAAATTATATGTCCAGAACATGGTATTTTTGAACAAACACCATTAGCACATTTGAGAGGACAAGGTTGTAAAAAATGCTCAATAATTAATCAAAGAAAAAGTACATTTGATTTTATAACTGAATCAAACATTATTCATGGTGAGTATGATTATAGTTTAGTGAAGTATGTTAATGTTCATAAAAAAGTAAAAATAAAATGTAAAAAACATGGGATTTTTGAACAAAGTCCAAATAGGCATCTAAGAGGCGATGGTTGCCCATTGTGTAGAGAAAGTAAAGGTGAGAAAAAAATACTAAAGATATTAGAAAATAATAATATAAAATTTATAAGACAGAAAAAATTTGAAGGTTGTAAAAATATAAGACAACTACCATTCGACTTTTATTTACCAGACTTAAATTTGTGTATAGAATTTGATGGTCGTCAACATTATGAGTCTGTTCAGGATTTTGGTGGTGATATATCATTAGGAGAAACCCAAAAAAGAGATAAAATAAAAACAATATATTGTGAAGAAAATAATATCAAATTATTAAGAATAAAATACAATGAAAAAATAAATGATAAATTATGTCAGATAATTTAAGATATAAAGAACTCAAGTACGAAGGTAAAAATTACACACAAAAATATCAAATTGATGAAATATTATTGAGTAAAGGTTTTAACTGGTTTTTAGATTGTGAAATGGAAAATATGAGAATAGAAATTATGAAAGACACTCTAATCATAAATGGTGGTATTTTTTATAATGGTGTATTTGAATATGGGGTAATTAGGGACATAGAATGGCGCAATGGTACATTTCAAAATGGTGTAATATATAACGGAACATTTAAAAGAATAAAAGTCGAAAAAGGAATTATTTTTGATGGTGTATTTATTAGAGGTGACATATTATTTGCTGATGTTAGGGGTGGTGAATTTAAAGATGTTAATATTTCTAATAATGTAAATCAAACAGAAAAAGAAGTTATTCCACAAGAACAGGATTTTAAAGTTCAACCAGAAAATACACAAGTTCAGACTCAAGTTCAGGCACAACCAGTTCAAGTTCAAGGTGAAGTACCTAAAGGTCAGGATGGTCAAGAAATTCAATCACAAGTAGTAGAAAGTAGAATTTTTAAAACCTTTGAATCTTTTTTAGGTGGTAAGGATAAGAAAAGAAAGGAAGAACAAGTAATTAAAAATGAACAAATATTGAATGATTTATATCAACATTTTAAATTATCTTTATCAAAAGAAGGTAAATTTAATCCAATACCTTGGTTTAGAAATGGTGATTTAATACCAAATGAAAACAGAAATAATGAAATTATAACTGACTGGGCTGGTATTTGTTTAGTTTATGACGAAATTAAAAACAATTATGAATTATCAATTCCTATAAAATTTAGCACAGAATTTAAAGATGATATAGAAACATATATAAATCAAAATTATGTATTAAGAAATAGTAATTCTAATACACCAGCACACACTAGAGTTATTGTTTTTGATGAATTAACTCCTGGTTTCTATTAAAAAAAAGAATATATTATGAAAATATTAACATTTAAAACATTTAATGAGAATCAAAATACATTTCCAAAGAAACATAAAGAAATAATTGATTTTGTGGAAGCAAATTCATATTTTACTTATTATGGTCCAGAAGAAGAACAACTATTATTTAACACAAGAAAAAATGGTTCTGTTGGTGAAGAAGAAGCAAGTCAAATAGACATACAGGAAGGTAGAAATCTTGCTCGTAAATTATTAAAAGAATTTCAAAATATTCAAGTTCAATTAGAAATAGTTGATGAATGGGTTCATGTAACTGTTAAAGAAAAAGTTGAAAAAGTGGACGAATATAAATATATTTTTAAAAAAGATATGAATGGTGCTGGTTTTAGTGAAGGTTTTGAAACTATGGATTTACTTATAAAAAGATTTCGTAATTGGATAGATGTAGATTGGGATGATATTAAAACAAAAGTTGAAAGTATTAATACATTTCCTGAAGATACATTCTATGGATGGCATAGATCACGTTCATTATTAATTAAAAAAGCTGGAGAAGAAGGTAATAAGTTCGGTTATAATTTCTATATTATAAAAAGTAAAAAAGATTAAAATGAAATACTTAAAAAATTTTGAGAATCATGATACAAGACCAGATTTAGTCATAAAAGATTTAGGTGATACTTATGGTGTCAATAAAATGGAAATAGAAGGTAAGATGTATCAATTTTTCAGAGAAAACCATGAAGTTTTACCAGGAGATAATCCATACGAATTAGTTATAACTTACGAATATGAAACATGGAGCGGAAACAATGCAGAAGATGTACAAAACGCAATTGCCTATTTAGAAACACTACCAGGTGTTGAAACAGTAATACATAGAATGGGTTTCAAATTTGAACTCACATTTGATAAACCAGTTGAAATATATTAAATTTTTTTATAATTAATTTTTTTTGTATATTTGAACAATGAAGAAAATTTTTCACGTACCACATAGTTCAGTTTATATACCTGAAAAGTATATAAACGATTTCATCATTTCTAAAGAACAATTAGAACATGATGCGATATTATTATGCGATTTTAGAACAAATGAAATGATAGATGATGGTATTATTTTCCCATATTCGAGATTATTTTGTGATGTTGAGAGATATAATTCGGATTTGGAAATCATGAATGAAATTGGAATGGGAGTTCTATACACAAAAAATCACAATTTAGAAACAATTAGAGAAAATCCCTCAAAAGAAATACTAAATTATTATATTGAACATCACAAAAAATTAAATGAAATAACAAAAAACTTATTAGAAACAAATAAAGAAATTGTTTTTATTGATTTGCATTCTTATTCAAAAGAAATATTACCATATGAATTGAATAAAGATTTAACAAGACCTGAAATATGTATAGGAATTAATAAAAGATATAATAAAGACTTGTTGAAAAAATTAATATATATTATTGAAGATTTTGGTTATACATATTTTATAAATGAGCCATTTATAGGTTGTTTATTGCCTTCAGAATACATTGATGATGAAAGAGTTCATGGTATAATGATTGAAATTAGGAAAGATGTGTATGATACAGAAGAAAATTTTGACAAAATAAAAGAATTATTAAAATGCGTAAGAGAATTGTAAAAACATACGAACAATATGCTGTTGATTATGAGTTATCTAAAGGTTTTGCAGGAGATACACAATTATCAAAATCTGACATATCTGCTTCATTAAAAAGAAAATATGAAAAATTATTTGTAGATTATCTTTTAATGATGGATGTTGTTGATGATACAACTAATGAAAGTTTAGTTGTCGTTGATGATGTGATTGATGCATTCAATAAGAATGATTTTGATAATGGTGCTCAGAGTTTTTATGACTCATACAACAAATCTAAAAGAATAACATTTCTAACTCCTTACAGTGTAGATGATATAAGACATTTCAAAACATATAAATTAAGAGGATATAATATTGGTTTTGCCATTAAAGATAATGGTGATATTATTTTAGTTCATAATAATGAATCTAAAGTGAATGGTATTGGTGATTTAATGATTAATAAAGCTATTGAGTTAGGTGGAGACCACTTGGATCATTTTGATGGTTTCTTAACAGGTTTCTATAAAAAAAATGGTTTTAAATTAAGAAGTAATGAACAATTTGTAGAAGAATATAAACCAAAAAATTGGAAATATGAAAGAGTTGATATTTATAATACAAATAAATCAATATATGTGGAAGAATTGAAGACTAATAATATAGAGTTTGAGAAAGCTGAAAAGAGATATGATTCTGGAAGACCAGATGTTGTATATCGAGTTTTGAAAAAATAATAACAACATGAAAATATTAAAGACATATGAATTATTTCACGAACCAATTTATAGTGTTGTACATTTAGACGGTTGGGAAATGTCTGATTTAATTTCTACAGATAATACGTTAAAAGATAGAATAAGATTTTTTGATTATAGAGATTATCTACATTCTAATAAACCAATATATTTTGTTTTATTTGCTGATGATTTGATAGTTGGTATTTGTAAAATAGACTATTTTGAACATGAAAATACAGATTACACTATTTGTTATTTTTCAATAGATAGACAATATAGAAATCAAAAATTAACCAGGCTTCTTATTGAAGGTCTTTACACATGGTTAAAAGATAATAATTATTCATTATCATCATCTTCTTGGACTGTGCCAGGTAATTTGAAATTAAGACCTTTGTTAAATAGTATGGCAAAAGAATTCGGAATACAATTTATAGATAACGATAGAAAACATGATACTCAAAGAGAATATAATGATGATTTGATTAATGTGCGTGAAATGACTGATAAAGAATATAAAAAATTTAATAGAAAATAGTGTATTCATATTTTAAATACGAAAATAAAGAAATACTAATAGACAATGAACGATATTATGTTCTACATGGTTGGAATAAAGAGGTTTATAACGGTAGAGAATATACTGTGAGTATTTGAAAGTCAAAATGCAACATTTAAGAGAGAAAAAATTTGAAAGAATTTTTCAAAAACCAGAGTAATTTACGAGATTAGTTTCTTATATTTTGATTTAATAGAGTTGGTATTTCTGTTTAATTTTTCACAACAAAATTTAACACCTTTATTATAATTATTCAATAAAAATATCTCGTCTTCTTTTGACCATTTATTAGGATTATCAAATAATATATGCACTTGTTTATACACAGATTTTTTTGTACGGTTTAATTTATCACAACAATATAATAATCCTCTTTCTCTATAATTATTTATTAAAAACTCTTTATCATCTTTTGACCATTTTTGTGATGCTTTTTTAATAGGACTATTTTTTATTTCTAAAAATTTATTATATTTTCTTTCCAATTTTATATAACCACAATTATTATATAAATAATCTCCTAATTTTATTATATCACATTTATTAGATATTCCAATAATAGATGAATTACCATTCTTTCTTTCATATCTACGTATTTTATAACTTTCAATATCAATATATTGAAATATATTTTCTATAAAAGACCAATCTTGTCTTAAATCTGATGTTATATTAAATTTACACGTCATTGTTGTACCATCAAACATAATATGAAAACGAACCATCACCATCAATATATCCCCTATAAAAATCTTTATGATATTCTTTGGGTATAATATTTAATATTTTTGTAGGTTGTGTGCTTGATTTTATTTTATAATCATTTTCATATAAAAAATTATATGTTTCTTTTCCATAATAATATAATGAACTTGATTTATATATCTTTCCTGTTTGTTTAGAATGTCTATCTCTGTGTAATTGTTTCCAATCACCAGATTTTGAAAAAATATTATAAATATTATTAAAATCAGATGATTTTATTGTAGTTTCTATTCTATTATTAATATAACCATCTGCCCATAAAAATCCTAAAATATATGATTTGTTTGCATCTATATTATCAAATAAATTGTTTTTCATGTTCTATAATTTTATTTTTGATACGTCTATTCCACATTTTTTGAAATAATCTAACAATGCAAATTCTATATAACGAGAACGATTAGTTGTGTTAGTATCAATTATTTCACTGATTTCTGGAGACATTGTGATAGAATATGTCTTTCTTTTTTCTTCTTTATTTTTCTTTGGTCTCATCTTTTTTCAACATTCTTTTATATTATATATTAAAATAAAAAAGCCAAAAAAAGTGATTTTTATATTTTTCTAAACAAAATCAACAAAAAACAATAAAATAAAACATAAAAACAATAATATAAATATGGGTAGGAAAAAAATAGATCCTGAAAATAAAAAAATTCATTTTGGTGTTACACTTCATCCAGAACTCGGAAAAATATTAGAAGAACGATCAAAAAAAGAAAACAAATCTATATCAAAATTTATAGAAGATGTTATGAAAGAACATCTAAAAAATAATGAAAATATGAATGATTAAAAAAATTGCACATTTTGCAGATTACCATATACACAATGATAAATGGTATGAAAGATATAAAGTTGGTAATGAATGGATTTATTCAAAATTAAAAGAAGAAAAACCAGATAGAATAGTTATTGCTGGTGACCTATTTGAAAATTTTATAATCATATCAAATGAGGCAAAAATTTTAGCTAGTGAATTTCTGTTTAATTTAACAGAAATTGCACCAGTCATTATTGTCGAAGGTAATCATGATTTGCGCAAAAAATCATTAAATAGAACAACATCAATAAAAACTGTTGTTGATATAATGAATAATCAAAAAATAACACACTATAACAAATCTGGTTTCTATGATGATGATAATGTAGTTTGGGTTAATCACTCACACCTTGAAAAAGATATAAATCCTTGGACTGATATTCAACATATTAGAGATAAAAATAAGGTTTATATTGATTTGTGGCACGATCCTGTTAATGGTTGTGAAATGTCTAATGGTATGGTTTTCAAATCAAAAAATCTCAGAAATATAACTGATTTTAAAGGTGATTTTGGATTATTTGGTGATATACACAAATTTCAATATTTAAATAAATCGAAAACTCACGCATATTGTTCATCAACTTTTCAACAAGATATGGGTGAAGATGTTGAGAAACATGGTTTCTTGTTATGGAATATTGAAGATAAAACATCAGAATTTGTTATCGTTCCAGATGAATGGAAATTAATAACATTCATAACAAATGAAGATTATGATTATGATAATATTTCTTTTAATCATCCATTAGCAACAAAAAAATGTGATTTTAGAGTTGTGTGGAGAGATTATTCTTCTAACATAAACAACGAAAATGAAAATAAGATAAATAAATATTTTTTAGATAAGTGGGGTAGTAAACCAAGATATGAAAAAGAACGTATTTATAGTAACATTTCAAGTAGTCAAAAACTTACAGAATCTATTAACATTAATGATAAAGTAATTCAACAAGAAATATTCAAAGAATATCTTAAATCAAATAAATACGATGATTCTTTTATAGAGGAAATTCTTGAGATAGATAATATTATTGAAGATAGATTAGAAATAACAAATACTATCAATAATGTTGAATGGTCGATTAATAAACTCTGGGTAGATAATTTTAAATCATATAAATATTTTGAATTGGATTGGACAGACATAAAAGGTATTATTCAATTGAATGGTGAAAATCAACAAGGAAAGACAACAATTCTTGATGCAATAACATACATAACACATGGCACCACATTAGCTACTAATAAACTTGGTGGTGGTAAAAAAGAAAAAAATGGTGACAATAGATATATTAACAATAAACGAAAAGAAGATTATTGTACAGGTGGTATGGTAATAGACATTAATGGTGATAAATTTACATTGTTGAGAAGAACTGATAGAAGTTGGAAAAAAGATGGTAGTATATCAAATGTGTCAACAAATATAGAATATTATTCTGGTATAGAAGTTACTGAAGAGAATAAACTTGTTGGTGAACAAAAAATAGACACTCAAAATAAAATAAATTCAATTATTGGAGATTTTGACGATTTTATTCGTTTAACATTAACAAATTCCGAAAATCTTAATTATTTAATATCATTAGATAGAGCAACTTTTATTGATTCAGTTATTAAAGATGCTGGTTTTGATATATTTGAAAAGAAACTTAATGAATTTAAAGAATATAAGAAAACTCTTATTAAAGAAAGAATTGATATTAACTTAAATGATGCGGAAGAAGAAGTTTCTGGATTAAAAGATCTTCTTAAAACCCACAAGTCAGAACATGATGAAATTAAAAAAGAAATATCTGATATAGATATTAGTCTTAAAGGTATAAATACTTTGAGAGATATTGAAATGAAAAAATTATATAAGATTGATGGTGAAATAGCCAATATTGATGTTGATTCCGCTAATCGAAAAATTGAAGAATATAAACAGACTATAGACACTAATCTTTCAACACAAAAGAATAATTCTGGTAAGATGAAAGGTCTTAAGACAGAATATGACAAAGTGGTGTATGATAGTTTCTTAAAACAGATTAAAATCATTGATGACGATATTCTAAATCTCAAGTTGAAGATTTCTCAGGAAGAAAATAAGATAGAAAAAGAAAAATCAAATATTCTCAGAGTTGATGATAAAGTGAAACAATTAAAACAAAAAGAAATTGATTCTCAAAAATCTAAATTAGTAATTATTAATAACGATATTGAAAAGATTGATAATGAACTCAAAGATGCGATTGAAAATAAAAAAAGAGATTATTTAGACCAAAAAAAGACTCAGGAATTTGAAGTTAAGACACTTACAACAGAATTGGCTAATATTAAAGAAAAAGGATTAGATAAAAAATCTCAAATAAAAGAATTGGAAGAATCTGATGAATGTCCTACATGCGGTGCTTCACCAGAACATCAACGTAATATTGTAACTAAAGTTGAAAAATTAAAAAGTGAACTATCTGAGTTATTGAAAATCGGTATAGAAACACAAAATAAATTAAAAGATTCTAAAGAATTAGTTTTATTGTTACAAAAATCAATAGATGATGTTGATTCTGATATAGAATTATTGGAATTAAAAGAAACTATAAAAGAAAAGTTAGAATTAAAGAGAATTGAAATAGAACAAGTTAATATTATTTGTGAAGAAATTAGGAACAATAATTTTATTAATGTGCCTGAACTTGAGAATAATATCAATCAAGGATTAAAAATTAAAACTAATTCTAATCAATTGATAATTGATATTGGTGTTAATATTAAAAACATTAACCAACTAATAAAAGATAAAGTTCAAGAAAAATCGGATATGCAGGATAAGGTTTATTTGATTGAACGAGATAGAGAAGAAGTAAAAATATACGAAACATTATCTCAAGAAAATAAAGAACTTTCATTAAAAATAGAAAACATAAAACTTACTATAGAAAATGCTAAGATAAAAATAGATAAATATTATGACCAATTAAAATATATTGAGGAAAACAAAACTATTGAAGAAAAAATTGAAGAGTATGATCAACAATTATCTGAGAAAGAAGAAGAAAAAACAAATCTTAATGAAAATTTAGCTGAGGTAATGAAAGAAGCAATTGTTTGTAAAGATACAATTAAAGATATTCAGAATAATATTAAGAAATATTTAGAACAAGTAAAGAGAGATGAATTATTAAAAGAATATCAAAAATGCGTACACCGTGATGGTATTCCAACATTTTTATTACAAAAATCTAAGGATTTGATTAATATAGAATTAGGAGATATGCTTACCAATGTTGATTTCGATGTATTTTTTGATGAACATCTGAACTTGAAAATGTATATGAAAAATTCTCCTTGGGCTATACAAAATTTATTAGAAAGTTCTGGTAAAGAAAGAACTTTTGGTGCGGTTGCCTTGAAAATGGCACTTAGAACAGTTAATAATAAGTCAAGACCAAATATATTTTTAATGGATGAAGTTATGCTGAAACTTAAAAACAAATCAGTCACCGAATTTAATGATATGTTAGAAAGTATGAAGAAAAAGATTGATAAGATTATTATAATTGAACATGTGCATACTGTACCATTTGATGTCCTAATTGAAGTTGAAAAAAATAAAGAAGGTGTTAGTTCACTTAATATTTCTTAATGAAAAGTAAAAGTATATGTGTTGGAACAAGATCAATTAAAGCCACTTGGACAAGAGAAATGTCGCAAGATTTACAATCATATCATGGTTTGGATGTGGAAAAAGAATTAGAAAAAGTTTTACAAGAAGAATTAAAAGAAAATGAATTAAAAGAAAATGCTCGCAAAAAACGAGAAATGAGAGAAAAGAAATTAAAAAGAATATTTAAAGATGAAATTGATTAAATGGTCTAAAATAAAACATGGTCTCAAATATTGGTATTTGAACGATAATCAAAATATATCTATTGAATGGTCTTTAAGATTTGATCCATTTAATTTAAATTTCTCAATGGATGGTAGTGAAAGAGATTATACGTTTAGTTTTTGGCTTATTTTTGTATTTTATATTAAATTTTCAAGAATTTTTAAAAAATACCCAAAAGAATGGAATTCTTTTGCAAATAATAATAAAGGTGGTTATTTAGATAGTGCAAGAAGGAAGATAGGTATAAGTCAATATGGGTCTCTTATTTCGTTGTTTTTATGGCATGATGGAGAAAACTCTTGGTACCCAGATAAAGATAAAAAAATATGGTATAAAAATATATGGTTAGATAAAATATTTATAGGATCACACTGTTACCACACAATAGAAGAAAAAATTTATGATGAATATATCACCTTAACTGAGGGACAACAAAAAATAAATATTCAATATAGATTTTGGTATAAAAAGTATAAAAGATTTTATATGAAAATGTTTAATCATAAAGGGAAATCTATATTGATAAATTCCAAAATTAAATATCCATCTCGAAAAGAAACACAAGCTGATAAAGATGAACGAAAAATATATGATATCCCACCAGATGAGTTGGAAAGAACAATGGGTGGATATAAAGAAAGAGGTGAGTGGTATTCTTTAAAAGAAACACAAGATGTTTCTGAGGCAATAAAACAATATAAAAATAAGATATATGAACTTAGAAGTTGCGAATATGAAAATTGGGTTCCTTATGAATATCGTAAAAATTATAATAGAGAAAAGAAATTAAAAAGAATCATTAAAGAAGATGAATAAGATAGTAAGTGTTATTTTTACAAATGTGTTAAATACTAATGGTAGAATTTATGATATACAAAGCTGTAATAAAATTATAGAAGATTTTAAAAATAGAAAATGTGATATTTATGGTGAATTGGGTCATCCTGATGAATTTGATGTTTCACTATCTAATGTTTCACACGTTGTAAAAGATATGTGGTTAAATAAAAACAATATATTAATGGCGGAGATAGAAATATTAGATACTGTAAAAGGAAAAATGTTGAAAGAATTATATGAAAATATGGTGTTCTCGACTAGATCATATGGTAGTGTGGATCCTACTTCAAAGAAAGTCGCCATAGAAAAATTTATAACAATAGATGCTATTGATAGTAAATCTGATGCTTATTTAAAACAACGACTTAGAGAGAAAAAATTAAAAAGAATTTTAAAATATGACTAATAAGGATAGTGTCTCATATGCTGAATATATTGCGGAACAACTTTACAACAAAATCTCATATGGTGATTATATTGTGGATAGTTTTTCAGAGACAGAACAAGAGAAGCTTGCAAGAGAACGTAAAGAAGTTAGGGAACTTAGAAATAAAAAATTAGAAAGGATATTTAAAGATGGAAATTGATATCATCAAATATGAAAATGAATGTCATACACAAATGCGACCAATGTCAGATATTTCGAGAAAAATTTGTTCTAATATATTAATGCAAAAAAATGTTGAATTTATAAATAATAATTACAATACAAACAAACTTGTTGCAGGTATAGATATATTAATCTATTTGGAAGCTGTTGTTGATGGATTTTCGTGTAATTTTCAAACTAAATCTAATTTAATTGAATTGGAAGGTATTTTAATGGGAATTGAAATATATAGAGATTGGACACATCAAATAAAAAATAATGAATATTTCTTTTTTGATAAAATTGAAGATATACCATTTATGAAATCTTATCAAAGACAGAAGAAATTAGAAAGGATATTGAAAAATGAATTATGAAAATTGGAAATTGGAAATAGTTAATGATTCATATCCAGTAAAATTAACCAGTGAACTTAATTATTGTTATTTTTTAGAAAATAGAGATGATGAGTGGTGTTATCTCACACATGATATGGGTGGTACTCACATGATACCATTAAATAAAGATATGTCCGAATGGGTTGAAAAAGAATACAATATTAAAATTAGAGAAAATAAACTAAATAGAATATGTGGGAATATAAAATAATACAACAAGACAATGATGGAGTATTGATTCAAGTTGATAATGGTGATAATCAATATTTAACAACTGAAGAATATGAAATATTTATTGAAAATAGAAATAAATTAAATATATTAGATGATATTAAATGAAATAATGGAAAACTATTCTGATGAAGAAATATTGATTGCTGATGGATTTAATTCTGCAATAGTAGGTTTCTATGAAAATGATATGAAAGTTGTATATTCGATAGAAAAATGTATTGAAATATTATGTTTAGATATGAGTGAAGAAGAAGCCGAAGAATATTTTTATTATAATGTATTTGGTTCATATATCGGTGAAAATACACCTATGTTTATTTATACATTTCCAATAGACAAACAAATAGAAAGAGAAATAAAATTAAAAAGAATATGCAACCAAGAAAATCAATAACTAGTAGATATTCTATAACAAAAGTCAATTCAAATTATTATGGTTCTGTTGATATTGTTTCTGGTAATACAACTCAAGATGATGTTCAAGTTGTTGGTGTTAAAAAAATGGAACCAGGTTATATTTGGGTGCCTTATATAATACCAGTATCTACTTCTATTATAATGGATGGTTGGGAAGAAACTATTGAGGAAAAAGCCGAAAGAATACGAGAAGAAAGAAAAAAGAAGTTGGACCGTATCTTCAAAGATAATATATAAAAAGAAAATAGATAATTATGTCATATGCTGCAGGTTGGAATGGTACACAAATGCCAAAAATGCCAAATATTCAAAAAATAGAACCAATTTATTCAAATTTATTTGAAATTCATTATAGTTGTGTAGATTTAACAACAAATGAATGTGAAATATTAACAAATAATACACATAAAATTAATAACAATACCTTATGTATTCATGTGAATGAGGATGATGATGGTGGCGTTGAAATCATGAGAATATTAAAGAAAATGAATACTTTTTCTCTAAATGTAATATTACATAATAGAATGGGTAAAAATATTGCTATTATATTATTTAAAAATTGTAAATTTGTTGATTTTATTAGAGATTTTTGTAATTTAGATTGGGAAGAATCTGATATATTGAAACCAAAATTCAATTTCACCTGTGAAAGTACAGAGTATATTGATTATACTGAATTCCAAAATTATAAAAGACGAATAAAATTGGAAAGAATAGTTAAAGAAGATTATTTATTTCTTTGATAAGAATTTTTCTGATTCTCTTTCTCTTCTATATTTAACTCCAGCAAATTTTGATGTTTTATCTTCAGCTTTTATTTTTTCTGCGGTTTCTTCATAATCACCTTTTTTTAATGATTGAATAAATGATGATTTTCTAAAAGCACCTATACCTTTATTGTAGGCTAATGATACTAAAACATCATATTGATCTTGTGTTAGTCGAATCTTAATTCCGTTTTCTTCCCATTCCGCAAACATTCTTTTAACACCTTCTGCGGCACTATTTACATCTTTTATTAATAATTCATTGGCTTTTTCTTTTGTGATTTTATCACCAACTTTATATTTTGATGTTCTTATTGGTTCAGCATGACCGTATCCAATTGTAATCATATTATCACCTAATTTGTAAGCTATTAATACTGGTTCACCTTTTTGTTTTGCTGAGCCTTCTTCGATTCTAATTTGTTCCCAACCATCTTGTGATAAAAACATAGTTGTAGGTTTTTTATATAATTCAAGTGAATCTTTTAAATTATCAATTTTATTCAATTCGATAGTAAGCACATTTATGCTATCTTGATCCAAATCCTGATTTTTTATATAATTAGTAGCTTGTGTTAAAGTAAAAATACCTAACAAGCCAATAACAATCATTTTAGCTATCTTTTTATTCTTTGTGTTTTTGAAATTATTGAGTAGATTTTTAATATCTATTTTTTCCAAAACTAATTCAATATTATGATCTTCATAAGTTTTAAGATGTTTCATAAACCTATATATTAAGAATTCGTTTTAATTTTTTTTCTCGAATGGCTTTTTTCATTTTGTTTTGGAAATTTTCCTGTTCTTCTTTGGTAAGATACGGTTTATCTATGAAACATTCTTTAATAAAATTCCAATTTTTTTTCATTTCTTCTTCCATAAAATTATATATTTATTGAAGTTGAGTTAAAAACCATTTTGCTACATTAAACCTTATTAATAATTTAACATATAAGTATTAAAATTAATGAAAAATTATGGCTATTTTACATTCACCACAACCAACACCAAAACCAGCATATACATCATATGGTTATTTGACTTTTGATAGTGGTAAAAGAATATCTTGCCAATTAGAACAAATAACAACTAATTCTCACAACGAGAAATAGATATAATATTAACTTGCGCATCAAATCCGACTAATGATAATTTTTGGCGACAACAATTTTATAATGTTTATAATGGTGCTCATGTTACGTCTTATAAAACTAATCCTATATTTGAATATAATGGTTCATTTATGAAAATATATGGTTTTTGGTTAAGAAATATAGGTGTTGATAATGGTATTTTAAAAATTGATGCTCGTTGTGATTATTATGAATGTATATATGATGAAATAACAATGCAAGAAGTGAAGAGAATAATTAGAGAAAAAAAATTAAAAAGAATTTTGAATGAATAGTTTATTCACTGAAATAGAAGAAAAAAATATATTAGATGGTGATTGTGTTAAAATAAATTTTCAATCACAAAGAAAATCACAAAGTAAATCAACATTTGGTAAATTAGAATGGATAAATGTAAAAATAGAACATGCTTATGTCAAGGATGGAAAATTTATATCAGTTGTCAACAATGAAGAAATAATTATAAAAGTACCTAATTATAGAATAAAATTTTTTTTACATAAATATAAATTTATATCTTTGAAAAAATATTGGTATATTGAAGGTACTGAATGTTTCCCTGATGGTGAAAATTATAATGATAATGAAATTTTCCCTAATGGTGATGCTTTGTTCCAAGGATTAACTGATATTGGATGGGATGGTGAAACATGTTCATTTGATGAATTTGAAATCACAGAAAGAAAAAATCAAACAAGACATAGAAAATTAAATAGATTATTAAAAGATTAGTAGGGTATGAAAAAATTTGTTTATATTAAAAAATCAGACAGTATAAAATGGTATAATATTGGAGAAAAATATGAAGTTTCAGATGAACCAATATTTCTTAGTGGTAAATATAAATATGTATATGATAACACACATGTTATAAACATGGAAGATTGTTTTTCAGAAAATGAAATTAGAGGAAAAAAGTTAGAAAGAATCGTGTAATTTTCCATACATATTGGGTGGAATTTTTTTATATCATTATTTTGCTGTATCTTTGTATTATCAAAATGGTACTAATCTTTAAAAACTTTAATATGACTCAAATATCAGAAATCAAAGACCTCAAAGTAACCAAAGTATATGAAGAACTTCGTTCTGAAGTTGAGAAATCAATTATCAAATTAGAAAAAAAAGCTAAGAAACTTGGTGTTGATGCACCAGAAGTAATTCTTGGTGAAACCTACATTCATACATATACAGATAGTACATATGATAAAGATGATTTATTTGCTGAAATTGAAGGTAATTTCAAGGTTTTTGCTGTTGATGTATTTGACATTGAGGTAAAGTTTAAACCTATTAAATTCAACGGATGGACTCCTATCGCATTTCTTGATACCGTTGACCAAGTTTATATTCAGATGGATATTGACGCTGATTATGATTATGATTTTGTTAAGGCGCTTGAAGATAAGGTGTGTGACCATTGCAAAACTCGTAGAAATCGTAGAAACGTGTGGGTTCTTCAACATGAAGATGGTACTATTATGAAAGTTGGTTCTACTTGCATCAAAGATTTTACAGGAGTTTCACCAGATTCTTTCTTCAAAATGTTTCAATTTATTCAGAGTACTATTGAAAGTTGGAATGATGAAGAAGAAATGTGGAGGGGTTCAGGAAAACACAGAAATCCAGAGAATTATGAAACTTTTGACATTGATAACATTTTCAATATCACAAATAATGTCATAAATATTGATGGTTCTTATATTAAATCTTTATATCATACTGAAGAAGTTTATAATGGTTGGAAACACGTTTCTATACAGATTAGAAGTAATGAAGGTGAATCGACAGTAGATAAAGTAAAAGATGTTCTTTATAGACAAAATAATAGGATTGCAACCGATGTAGAAAATAAATATTTCATTACAAAAAGTTTAGATGAAAAATTTATTAAAGGTATTAGAGAATATCTTAGTCAAATTGAAGTTAGAACAACAACAGGAACAAGAGAAGTATATGACGAGAATGTACAACAATATGTAGAAAAAACATTTATCATTGAAAATGATTTTGATGTTAAATTAAAATCTTATGCAGACAGAAAAAGAACTCGCAGATTTGATATTGGTTTTATTTGTTATATTGTTGAATCATATAATATTTATCTTGAGAGTTTAACTAGTATTAAGAGCGAACACGTTGGTACAGTTGGTGAAAAACAAGTTATCGAAGTAACTGTTCAATCTGTGAGAAGTATTAATACAGATTTTGGTTTATCAAATATTTACAAAATGATTGATTCTGATGGTAATATTTTTACTAAATTTGGAACTATTGCAGAAAGATTTATCACCAATAATACAGATAAAATTGAAGAAGGAACAGTATTAAAAATGTATGCTGAAATCAAAGGACACAATGAATATAAAGGTAATAAAGAAACTCTAATTGGTAGAGTATCTAATGTACCAAAACTTAAAAAAGTAAAATAAATGACTAAGCAAGAAATTGTAAATAAATTAGCAACGAAAAGAAACTTCCACAAATATGTGGAAGTTTGTTTACATGAAGGTCTTTCTATTGAAAAATTGAAGTATGCACCTAATATAAATATTTATTATGATGATTCTGATTATCTTGAAGAATATAGAGATCTTAGTTGTAATTGTGATTTAATTGATTTAAGAGATGTAATACAATTTGAAGTAGATGGTGAGTTATTAACTGGTACTGAAAATTTCTTCAGATATTATTCTAAAATTACTAAATTTATTGTTTCCAACATAACATATTATGTAAAACCACACACACTCACAGAACATTGGTATAGAAATACAAAGGATGATGTTGATGGTCATTTTGAAATATCTTATGATTGTCATTCATTTCACAAACCAGCTATAACAGAAAAATACATTGGTGCATCATACGAAAGATATTACATTAATGGTAAACGAATAGACCACGAAACTTTCATTAAAGAAAGTAGAGAACATAAACTATCAAGAATTATGGGTATAGATATTAAATCAGAAAGATTAAAGAAAGAAATATTTGAAAATAACTTATATATCGTTGGATAAACAAAAAATAAAAAGAATACTAAATACAAAAATAAAAAGAATATGGGAATTTATATTAATGGAAAATCATATGATAACGTTAAGGGAAAAAATATCGTAATCAATAACGATCAAGTAATTGTTGATGGTAAAGTAGTTGAATCTGGTTTATCTGGCATTGTGAAAATTGAATTTACAGGCGATTTAGCCAATTTAGATTGTAGTAGCTGTATAATTAATGGTAATATCTTAGGTGATGTTGATGCAACAAATGTGAAGTGTGGTGATGTTGTTGGTGATATAGATGGCACAAATATTTCATGTGGTAATGTTGGTGGCGATATAGATGGCACAAATATTACATGTGGTGATGTTAAAGGTAATATTGTTGCTAAAAAAGTTAGTTGTAAATCAAATAGTGGAAATATAACTTTATGAACATAATCTTTCTTGACATAGACGGAGTACTTTATACAACAAAATATTACAACTATTTATCACTTAAACATAAAAAGTTTAGAGATAAGTATGGGTTTTTGTTTGATCCTGAATGTGTTAGTAATTTTAATGAAATAATAGAAAAAACTGGTGCAAAAGTAGTCATTTCTTCTACTTGGAGAATATCAGGTCTTGATATAATGAGAGACCTTTTTAAAGATAGAGGAATTAAAGGTGATATTATTGATTTAACTCCGATTGCAACAATAGATGATTTATTTTTTTGTAGAGGTGAAGAAATCGAACAATGGTTAATTGTTAATGGTATGCCAGATAAATTTGTTGTTCTTGATGATTGCTCAATAGGGGATGGTTATGATAATTGGAAAGGCTACATTAAAACAGAAATGAGTACAGGAATAACAAACGAAATTAAAAATACAGTAATTAAATATTTAAATGAGTGATATAAGAAACTGGTTATCAGCTACATATTTATCAGATGATGAAAAAATGAGAAACGTTATATTTCATAAACCAAAAATTGTTTGTGTGGATGGTTTTTCTATGTCAGTACAAGGTGGATATGGTTCATATTCCGAACCTAGAGCAACTGTTGAGTAAAACGGATATTAAAAGAAAATATATAATATTATATGAATGGTTTTTTATCTAATCAAGAAAAATATTGCTATGATACCTTTGAATATGATGGTAAGATATTTGTTCGAGAATGTCATGGTGTAGTTGGTGTTCATTGGCATCCAATTAGACTGGATGGTGGTAAATCTTGGGAACTACCAGATACAGAAACCGTTAAAGAACTCGAAAAACAATATATAAGAGCACAAAAACTCACAAGAGTTCTAAAAAATGATAACGAATAAAAATGTATTATTGTAGAAATTGTAGTAAAAATTTTCAGAAATTGAACCAAATACCAAAAGATGATAAAATGTTTCAACTATGTCCTCATTGTAATTCTGAAGATATTGATTTAGTTTCAAATTTAAGTGACTCAGAAAAAATGAGAATTTTACGAAAAAATAAACTTGAAAGAATTTTAGATGAAAAGAATAATATTTTAATACGAAGAATATATTTATGAAAAAATTTGACTGGAGAAAATTATTTCCAATTAGTTGGTATAGATGGAATAAAGGATACGATTTTAACGCATTCATTTTCTATATTGATATACTTATATGGTTAGTTCCGATAGGTATAATATTGAATATTATTATAACATTAAATTAAAAATCAATGACCCGACAACAGATAATAGATGTGTGTGAAAAGTATAATAATTTCTTAATTAATTTTGGAATCATTGAATCTATTAGAGAAAATGATAATCCAGAATCATTAAGACATATAAAATGGATGGTAGAAGAAATACCAAAATTATTGGATGCTGATAAAATCGAAAAGGCAAATAGGTGGTTGGGTTTTGTTCAAGGTGTATTCTGGTCTAAAAAATTGTTATCTATTGAAGAACTTAAAGATGATAATCGTTGAAGAATATTTTTTTAATTACTATATTAGTGTTATATTTGCGTTATGAAAACAAAAACATTTATAACATCAGATAGTCATTTCTATCATAGTAATATGATAACTTGGAAGAACATGCCAAAACGATACCTATTTAATTCACAATCAGGTATAGAAAAAGGTTCGCCTGATTTCAGTACAGAAATTCTCATGTCAGATACTTTAAGAATGAATGAAACTCTTATAAGTAACTGGAATTCCGTAGTTGGTAAAAACGATTTAGTATATCATCTTGGTGATGTTGCTTTTGCATCAGCTAACAAAATCAGAGAAATTATTGAAAGATTGAATGGAAACATTTTTTTAATTACAGGAAATCATGAAAAATGGAAAGTATTAAAAAATATTAAAGATTTATTCGTTGGTATTGATATTTATAAAGAAATAAATTATCAATATAATGACGAAACTTATCATATTTGTATGTTCCATAATCCAATCGCACCAAATTGCTGGGACAGATCACATTATGGCTCAATACATGCACACGGACACTCACATGGAGCATTCAAAGGTTTCAAAGGTGTGGAAAAAGAAATATTGGATATTTTTAGTGAATTGAATCTTTCAAATCAACAAAAAGATGCATACTTATCTAGATTGAATCTAAATAATGGTAAAATGGTTGATGTTGGAGTAGATACAGATTTGGCAAATTTCTACCCAATTTTAATGGAAGATTTGATTGATTACACAAAAGGATTAAATTACACGAAAAATGTAGATTTATGAAAATAGAAGATTAAAGTAGTATGGAAAAAACAAAATTTAATATAGACAAGACTGATGAAGATTTTTCAAATTTTTGTAATATTGTGATATCACGAGCAACTATGTGTTGGCAAAGTGGTTTAGAAGATTATCCATTTGGAGAAAAAATTTATAGTAAATGGCAAAGTAAAAATACCATTTTACAAATATTTAGCCTTGAAAAAAATACAGGCTCATATGATAGAAATTATGTTTTGTATATAAAAGAATCAATATGTTTATATTATACTATTTGGTCTAGAGAAAGAAAATTATTAAGAATATTAAAAAAAAATAAGTTATGTTTTTGACATTGGGTATTATTAGTACATTGAGTATACTTCTTATTATATCTGGTATAGTCGTGTTTTTTTTAGATGATGAAGAATTCGGTGTAAATCTATTCACAAGTGGTGTTGTAATAGGTTTACTTGTGGGTGTTCTTGGTTGGGGTGTGTGTGCATCCGTTGGATATGAAAAAATGATTGTGACCGAAATCCAACCAGATACTATTGTAAAAACCCGAACTACCGCATTTGTAGAATTTACATATGAATATGATGAAAATATAGTCACTAAAACATATGATTTTAGTGAGCATGTTGATTATGTTGAAGTTGATTCTATGAAATTTTATAAAGTCATATATTATGATTATTATGGTAATGAACAAGATATTGAAATAACAAAAGAAAAAAAATATTCTAACTGTGATTTTGGTGTAAAAATAAAAGCAAATTAAATTAATTAAAATTGAAAAATATGAGCCTATTTAAAAAAAATAAAAAAAGCGCAGAAGCAATTGCACGACAAGAAGAACGTGACCGTAAGCATAAAGAATTTCATGAGTCGACTATGTTCACTGACGAAGAAAAACAAGTATGTGATATCATTGTGAAGTCTGATTTTTCAAAATGTGAATTTAAAAAGTTTTATAAAAGTCTTGGTGATGGTTATTCACTTACATATGAGACGCAGTATTATCATAAAATTATTTACAATAATATTAAACTCTACTATTTTTTTTGCAGCAATAAAGATATTGTCCACTCATTTGATTTATGTCGAGTTGATAATGGTCATAGTTTGAAAACCATTACGATGGGTCGTGCTAAGATTGCCATTATTGACAAACTGATTAATGACAAACTCACAGCGTACATTGAAAACTCAATAACATCTGCCCTTCATAACAAAAGTGCAAATGCTGAAGATTGTCCATACTGTGGTACAAAAAATGCATCTGATAAAACAAACTGCATCAATTGTGGTGCCGTTATTAAAACCATGAATTAAAATGGAAGAAGATTTTAAAAATAAAAAAAAAGATATACTCAAAAACGACAATTCAATAGTTGATATTGAAATTATGGGTGTTTTCGGCAATCGTTGGGGTGGTAAACCTGAAAATCAAGAAATGATGTTGAGGATAGTTTATAAAGGTGAAAAAAGAATAATCAAAACAGTTAAGTTTCATAATTGGTATGATGATTTAACAACAACTATATATGAAACAAGAAAGTATTTCAGAACACATAAATTAGAAAGAATTTTAGATGGAGATTAAATTTTTTTGAAACATAATACATTAATTTTGATAAAAATAAAGAGGTCTGTCCTATATTTATATATACAATATGAGGATAAAAAATGAATCAAAATATAATGATGGAATTTGATGACCCTGACTATGGTATAAATGATATAGAAAGGAAATTAGAACATTTACAAGAGTTGTTTTGTGAAACTATATATGAACAAGCAATGATTGGAAATGATGTTGAGGAGGATGATTTAGAAGATGCTATAAGACACTTTGCAGAGAGAGAAGAATATGAAAAATGTGTAGTATTGAAAAATCTACAAGAAAATATGAAAAATGAAAAATTGTGAATTGTGTTCGAGAGAAGTTGAAGAAACGACATTCCACCATCTCATACCAGTAATGTTACATAAAAAGAATTGGTATAAAAATAGATATACCAAAGAATATTTGAAATCACATGGACTTGATCTATGTGATTTGTGTCATTATGCTGTTCATCATCTCTATGATGAAAAGACTCTTGGTAAAGATTATAACACGTTAGAAAAACTTTTGAAATCTAAAAAAATACAAAAACATATAAAATGGGCAATGAAACAAAAATCATATTAAATGGTATAAAGAGCCTTTCCTTATAATGGACGAATATATTCTGAAGATGCTTTTGAGAAAGCTATTGAAGAATGGAAAAACAAACCTGAATATAAAAGAGAATTAAGAAACAAGAAACTTAAAAGAATGAAAAAATTGTGGCAAAAAATTCAATTAAATAGTTATTATGGTACTTTTGATGGAGATACTTTTAATATAGATTATGATTTGAGAAAAAAGAAAAGAGAACTTAGAAATAAAAAACTTAAAAGAATATTAAATGAAAAGAATATTAAATGAAAAAAGCCACTCGTAAGTGGCTTTTTCGTTTTTCTAATATTTTCTACTAATGATACCAGATGCTATATCATCAACAGTTTTTGTCTTATATAGTGTTTTAACTCTTTTCCTATGTTCTTTATTATCATAACATTTTACATCAGTTAACCAACCAGAATTACAATCAAAAAAGTATTTATCTAGTTCTAAAATCTTTTGAGCCACATCAATCATCACTTGATCAAGTTCGGCATCAGATATCTTATTTGTCTTATTTTTTCTCTTATTTTTTCTACCAAATAATCGCATTATCTGATTATATGAATCACAGAATAATTCTTTTGGTAAATCTTCAATATTATACCATTTCCAACCTTCACATTTATCTGGTTCCATATTTTTGATTTCAATATCAGGATCAATATCTTTCACAACGAAATATAATGTTGTATATTGAGCAGGTTCTCCATCTTTAATAAAAGAGTCTTCAGAGAAACCAAGTTTCTCATATTGACCTGGAAAGCCACACCAACCTCTTCTATGAGTTCTCGACTACATCCTTCATCATATGTTTCACCAAATTCTAAATGACCACCTGGTATCGAATACATACCTGCTCCGTGAGAACCTTTTCTCTTACCAATTAATATTTCATTATTTTCATTAATTAATATTACACTTGTTCCAACTCTAACTTGTTTTTCCATTATTTTAATTTTATATGTGTAACAAATAATATTTCAGTATCACCCAAGTAATTGATACGACTATAATTAATATAATATTAATCATAGTTGACATCCAACTACCAACATTATACTTTTCTTTAATCACATCAACAGCGGCAATATCTGCAATAGGTACGTTTATTGTTGTCATTCGAATAACTGCAACACACACAAATAATTGTACAACTGAAAATTCAATCAAATACGGAACTTCCGCAATATGTATCAAACTCCATGATGCATTCGCAATAACAAATAACAAACAAATCATTGTAATGTAATTAGCAACTGCTGCAACAAAACTATTTAACAAATCTAAAAAATCATTTTTCATATTATTCCCATTTTATATTTAACGTATTAACACATTTTGAATTTTGATATCCTACAAAAGGACCACCTTCTACTAAAGTTACATATTTACCATTACCTTTATCATATTGATAAATCTTTTTAATAAATCTAAATGGAATACTACCTGAGCAAAATGGTTTATTTGAATCAACTGTTCGAAGAGAAACCCAATCAGCAGTACTTTCAACTTCTTTCTCATGATTTCCATGTTTACCACCATTTCTGAAATCACGAACCATAAACTTTTGGTTTTCTGTAGGTATATAATTTATCTTGACTGTTTCGCCATTAAATTCTAGTAAGTAATTTAATGGTACTGGTGAATCTTTATCTAAATCCTCACGAAGATTCTTTAATGATTTAATAAAATCAATATCGAGTGATACTAAATCAAACACTTCTATCATTGCACCTTCTCTTTTTGACACTTTTTTTCTTTTCATAATTACATTTTATAAATACAAAGATATAAAAAAATACCAAATTAAAAAAATTAATGAACAATAATTTTCTTGATTTCTTTATTTATTGCTACTATATATGTACCTGGTGTAGATATTTTAATTGAATTATTAGAACGTTCATAATCAATTTCTTGACCTAACATATTTGTTACTTTGAGACTTTCTATATTACCACAACATATATTTAAATATTCGTTACGATTAACTGGTGTAGGATATACAACAAAAGAATCTTCAGTGTCACAATCAACATAGATAACGTTATAACAAGTTTTTGAGCCATCATAATCATGTTGACATAATCTATAATAAACATTATTATCGTTCATAATAGATACATAAGAATGTTCTATATTTGTGTTTCCTTGACCAAATATCTTGTTAGTAATTTCCCATTCAATTAAATCATAACTTTTCTCTATTGTGAAATAATCATTATTTGTTTCTGAAGATGTTGTCCAATTTAATGTTGAATTTTCACAATCATAACCAAAATCTAAAAGTTCAACTGGTAACGGATAATCCTTTGATGCTAATGTAAATTTATCATCAAATGATACTGAATGTTCATAAATCCAATTATCATATTCAGGATTGTTAAAAGTTGCAACATTTGATGCAATTGTTGTGAAACAAGGTGTCCACCATTCTGAACCATATGAAACTGTTTGAAAGAATTGTAAATCAGATAATCCATTCAATTCTACATCAAAAAATAACATTTCAATATAATTTGTACCACTATCTATTTCTCCAATACCAGGAATGATATAATATCTTTCAATACTTTCGTGTCCCATACCAGTTTGAATTTTATGACCTCTTACAATTGTTATGTTTCCTAAATTTTTATCGGTTTCTAAATAAATACCAATATTTGATAGATCTGAGTATGTATACGTTGAATTATTAATAGTCCTATCTATTGTAATCGTTCCTGTGTCGCTGTCTGTATCACCAACTTTAATTCTATTTGCTTCTGTTTCATTTACAATTATACCAGTTGTTCCCAATGAAACGATTGAATTTTGTAAATCTAAATCGCCCTTTGACAATTCTAAATTACCATCTACATCGAAATCTGTACCAACAATAACAGATACATCACTATTATTTTTATTTATCTTAAGATTATTAAATGATATGTTGTTGCCTAAAATGGTATCGTTTGTTGAACCTGCAAACACAACTGTTCCGTTACCCGCACTGAATGTTCCAAGATTTTTGAAATTCATGTCAGATAGCACAACTTGAGAATTATTCAAACTATCCATCACAAAATATGATAAATTACTTATATATAGTTGTGAATATAAGGACAAGGATATGATAATTAGAAATATAGTTAATATAATTTTATTTTTTTTCATTTGATTTTATATGTTTAATATTATTTTTTTCAACTTCCATTATTTTAATTTCGTAATTCGTATTTATATCAGGATTTAATTGATTTAACTTAGCATCTTCAGATTTTATAAAATTTATCAATTTCATTTTATCTTCATCAGATACAATTAAATTATTAGCATGTTTCTCATTTTCATAATCATTATCAATAATTTCTATTTTTGACATTGCTATCCAATCGAATGATAAATTTGATACATTTTGTGATGTTATGATTTTAAATCCAACTAATGTTTTATCAATAACTGATATGATAATATTTGGATCATTTGATGTAACTACAATAATAGGAATTTCTTGTAATTGTGAAGAAAATTCATATGAATATTTAATGTATATTTCTCTTCCATTTAATTTAGAACAACCAAAATCTGTTATTTTTGTTTTTAATTTTTTTATTTCATTATTATTATATTTCACACCAACCAAAGACATAGTTGCTAAGGCATATATATCTATTCCCGAAAAAGCGTTATCTTGTATATAATCTGGTGATTCATCAAGAATCACACCCAAATGATAATTTGGTCGAAATTTATATTCATTTCCTTTTTGAAAGTCATCCGTTTCAACATTATATTTATAGAAAGAAGGTTTGATTTTTATTATATCTTGCATAACTAATTCAGCAAGTTCTCCATCTATAGATTTAATATCTCTTTTTAGTTCTCGTCTTGAAGGATCGATAAAGTTATATGAATACATATACCACCATGCGTAAGTACTAGTACCTACAAAACTATAGTAATCGGCATTGGGTCTTATGATATGAGAATCGCTTGTTGTTGCGCATTTTAAAGTTCCCCAGAAATCATGAACTTCAGTTGTCGCTGTACCAATTTTTGTTCTGCCTTGAAAATCAGCAGCCCATCCTGATGAATTACCATTTTGACCAAGCAATCCTGCACCTGTACCACTATTTGTGTAACCATATACACCTACTTGTGTTCCTGTGCCAGCAACACCACTACCATTTGTTAACGTCATTACGCTTCCATTATTTCCAGCACCAATAACACCAGTACCATTTGTACTAGTACTAAAACCATAAACACCTGAAACACCTGAGCCAGCAATACCTGATCCTGAGGATAAATATGATATAGTCGCAACATTATTTCCTACTCCTACTACACCTGTACCTGTCGTATTTGTATTAGTGCCGAAAATTCCAAATCCGTCTGATGCAGATGATACACCATATACACCATAATCGGGTGCACTTGAATATATGCCATAATTTGTTGTGCCTCCGTCAACATATGAATATATTCCATAATTCGTACCTGTTCCATATACATATGAATCTAATCCATAATTTATACCAGAACCACCAGATACAGTTGAAGATATGCCATAATAATAACTTGAACCTGTCGGATAAACATCGGTCTGAATACCCATATAACCGCCTGAAAAAATACCACCTTTACCCCAATAATCAGTATTATTCTGAATGCCTTGAACCGCACCAGCATCACTGGATGCAGTAGTATTAATAACATGAAGTTTGCTTGTTATACTTGCAGTCCCGATTCCAACACTACCTGTTCTATTTATATCATCTGTAGTGTTATTATTGCCATTCCATTTAGGTGGTCTGACATCAGCACTTGTAAATAATTTTATCCATACAATTCCATTCCAATAATGATATCCTACACCAGTCGTTGTGTTTGTGTTATAAACCATTAGACTTGTTGTGGGTGATGTGATTGGTGCTGCATTTGAAAGATTCGGTATACTAACTCTTGGAATTAATATTCCCATATCAGTAGATTTCACATCTAAGATTGCAGACGCATCTGGATTTGAACCATCGTCATTGATAGCGACACCTTGGCTATAAGATAAACTTAGTGTCAATATTAAACTTATAAATAATAGTATTTTTTTCATAATTTTTTCATAATTTTGCTTATATTATATATTAAAAATCAGATTTTGTTTATAACAAAAAAGACCATTACACGAATGTAATGGTCTAAATACTAACCTTAAACTTTAACTTATTTATTCACAATTTTCTAATAATCTTTCCAATTTCTTCTTTCTTTGAACATTTTTTCGGGTTTTTTTTACCATTTCTTAAATTTTTTGAATTTTTTACAAATATACATCAAATTATAAAAACAAAAAAATTCCCACTAAAAGTGGGAATTAAAGAACATTGGATGTAAGCCATATAAGTCTATCAGTTTTAATGGGTGATTTGCCATATTAGTGAAACAGTTATTGTTCTAATTTTCTTTCTTGCCATTTTTTAATTTTTTTATCTAATTCAGAAATTGGTGACTTATCTGATTTCTCAGATTCTCTAATCATATTTTTAAAATCATCAATGGTTATTTCAGTATTTTGTTCAGATGGTTTTATCCAATCTATTTTCTTTTTATTTTTCATCTTTTATGATTTGATTTCTTGTTCTATCATATTGTTCAAATATCGCTGAACATAATTTATTAGTCATTCTTGATAATTCATTTAAGTATGTTTCATCTTTAACAACATATTTATATTTTTGTAAGAATTCTTTTGTATTACTGTGAAATAATTCACCAACTTCTTCAGGTGTTGGTTTATCTTTTCTGTATAATTTTGCACTTTTTTTTATTTCTTGAAATAATTCAATCATAGAATTAGGTACATTCATTTTCTTGGCAACTTTCATTATATAAGATGACATATACCCTGTTTTTTGTTTTGGTGTTAAATTTAAAAAATATTTTAATTTCTTATCTTTTAACGGAAAGACACATAACACTTTTATAAAATCTTCATAAACATCTTTTCTCACAGCAATATAACCAACTATTGTTGAATTTTCTTTATATGTATCCATGAAATCCATGAAATCTGAATCCATTTTTAATGTTCTCAATTCTTTCATATTAATATCCCTTTATCATCTATTATTTCAATTTCCATAACTCTATTATTTTTTACTTTTTTATTAAATATTCTTAATAATTTATTTTGTCGTTCTTGTTGTTTAGAATCAATAAAAATTATTCTATTATCATCCCATCTCATATTAGGGTCTATCATAACATTGATATCACCAAGATTACCCACATAATATGTATTTTCAGGTACATGTGTCCAATTGTAAGAAAGTTGAAATGATTTATTTTGAGTAAATTCTTTACAATCTGATAATACTGAACCTAACTTACCATTTGTGATAATTTTTTTCACGGAAGAATTATTACATTCAACAAGAATTCTATCCAAAATATTGTTTGTTATATCAAAATATGTAACGGTTGTAAGCCAAGGTGATATTAAAAAATCATTAATATTTATTGTTATTTTCATCGATGTATTCTATTATTATTCCATTTTTAAGTATTATATAAGTTTCGACCTCAGAAATATTATCAAATATTTTTTCTAATATTTCGTGCTCACCATCAATTCTATATACATCAAATTTTGACACATGTTTAATAATATATTTAGTCATAATTTATGGTTTGATGTTTTTATTCTTATCTATATATTCTTTTAATAGAGTCTCAATCAACCTTGACCTTTTAGTTTCATTATCCTTAATATAATCTTCTAAGGCATCATAAATTTCTGAATCTAATGTTATTGTTAAATTCTTTTTTTTCTCTTTATCTTCTAGTTTCTTTCTTGGCATATTACTTATATATTGAAATCGAAAAAAAGTTAAAATAAAATGAAAAAACATTGTAAAAACACTATTTTTGACTTTATATATTTAATATATAAAAGAAAACAAACTAAGACATGAGACCAAAAATAAATGAAAAAGATAAAAAGAAATCAATAACGGTAACTATTGATAGAAATATTCTGAAAGAATTAAATGTAAATAACAAATCTCAACTTATTAATTGGTTATTAAAAGAACATCTTAATAAATGTGGTTATGATATAAAAAATAAATTTTAAAATTATGGTTTCACCAAACAAAAGCACAAAAGAAAAATTCATAGAAAAATCAAGAAAAATACATGGTGAAAGATATGATTATTCATTGGTTGAATATATTAATAATAAAACCAAAGTGAAAATAATATGTAAAGAACACGGTGTCTTTGAACAAAGACCAGATAATCATATTCAAGGTAATAATTGTCCTATTTGTGGTAATATTGCTAAAAGAAAAAGTCAAACAAATTGGGACACAGAATTATTTATTAAACATTGTAACAAAATACATAAAAAGAAATATGATTATTCTTTAATTGAATATAATGGATATATAGAAAAAGTTAAAATCATTTGTCCAATACATGGTGTTTTTGAACAAGCAGCTAATTCTCATATAAATGGAAATGGTTGTGGATTATGTTCAAATAATAAAAAATTCACAAAAGAATATTTATTAAATGAATTTCATAAATTACATAATGATAAATATGAATATGATATACCAGAAATATTCAATATACACACAAGAATAAACATAAAATGTAAAAATCATGGTTGGTTTAAACAGAGAATAAGGAAACATTTAATGGGTAGAGGTTGTAGAATATGTAATAATAGTAATAGTGAAAATTTAATTCAAAAATTTTTAATAGATAATAATATAAAATTTAAAAGAAATTATTCATATAAAGATTGTGCTTATATCAATGTTTTATTTTTTGATTTTTATTTACCAGAAAAAAATTGTTGTTTAGAATATGATGGTGAACAACATTTTGTGAAATTTAGATGGGAAGATGATGAAGATAAACTTATAATAAGGCAAAAAAGGGATGAAATAAAAAACGAATATTGTGATAAAAACAACATTCGTTTAATAAGAATTCGATATGATGAAAATTTATTAGATAGATTAAATGAAATATTTAATTAAAAATTACCATCTTTATAGTGGCAAACAATATATTGTGGTGTTTTTTTAAGTTTTTTAAAATTTGTTCCTAGCGCAGCCAACTTTAGAACAAAAAGAAAGTCATGTGCATAACCATTAAACCATCTTAAATCTTTAAGTTTATCACATTTTTCAGGATTTTTATGAGCAACTGAAGAAGTTCCAATAGAACCATATCTAGGATCAACATATCTCGTATAAAACTTTGTAAATTTCGCATCAAGTACCATATAATCATCATAATAAACCCAATCAACATCATCGGTAAATTGTTCTACGATAGTTTCTATATGTGTTTTACCAAGAACATCATCGTTATCTAAATAACAAATAATATCACCATCTGCGATTTTAATTCCAATGTCTCTAATACCACCAGCATAGGTTGGTTGTTTTGCTGAACCGAAATATTTAATTTCTTTATTGTCTTTCCAATTTGCTTCATAGATTTCTTTGGTTTTTTGACAACCATCACCAACTATGATTAATTCTTTTTCGCCTGTGTAACTTTGTTTCAAAAAAGAATTTACGGCTCTAATAAATTTCTTATCTTTATTTTTACATATATTTCCTGGATAATCTCCGAGGTAGGAAGCCATTATAACACTTACTTTCATATTTTGAATTTTATTTTTTATAATATTTTATTATTTTAATATTATTAGGATTAATATTATCATATGTAAAATATCCAATTTTATAATTAGGATCTGAATGTAATATTAATTTTGTTGTTGTGCAATTAATTTCCAATAAAATATAACTTTCATTTATATTATTTTTTAAATCTGAAAGTTTTAAAGCTTTTAATAAATTTTCAGATTCATCATAATCTTCAAATAAATATATTCTTTCTGGATGACATGAAATTCTTTTTTTAGATTTAGGATATAATCCTTTTTTTAAGATGCTATCTTCATGTTTTTGGTAACTTAAATGATATAATATATCAGGACAAATTATATTATTTGTGTATAGACCATCTTCATATTTAGCATCAAAAATTATTTCTATTTTTTCATATAAATCCAACTCAATCAATGTTTTAAATCCATTTTCCATATTATTTTTAGTTATCCAATAAAAAGATGGAAAATAACCCAAAACATAACATTTGTGTATAATTATATCTACAAAATTTTTATTTACATTAAATAAAGATAATTTGAATTTTAGTTTATCAATAATATCTAAAACGTATTTAACATTCATCTGTTTGATATAATCTGTTATGTTTGATGAATATTTATTTATATCGTGAGTTAATATTAATCCTTCTTTCAATCCGAATATGAAATCTTCATATTTTTTCATTCATTATCTTTTATTTTTCTTTCAAAACCCTTTCGATTTTCAATTTTCTTAAACAATATTTTTTATCTTTTTCATTTAATTCAAAATTATTTAGTTTAAATTTTTCTACTGAAATTTCAAAATAATTTTCTGTATAACTTTCACCAATACCAACAGGACGAAAATTAATTGAACCACCTACTTCAGCCATTAAACATTTACCATAAGCAATCGTATGTACCACAAATATATATTTGCTCACCAGAAAAATGTTCATACGCTTTACCTAATTCGAAAATCATTTATTTATTCTTTTTAATTTTTCTTTTCTTAATAAGAAATTATTTGTGTTCTTATAATATTTAAATATCGGTTTTAATTGTTTTTCATCTTTTACAACTGATGTCCACCAACCACCACCTTTTTGTTTTACTGTTTCATTTTTATCAGACCATTCGGTTTCAATAACATCAACATAAAATGTTTTTGGTTCAAATGGAAAACTTTTAATATATTGATTACTAGAAATCGTTGTGTTTTTGAAATCAGCGTTACCAGTGAAACTACTATTTTTACCTTTGAATATAATTGCATCTAAATAATAAGAACCAGTATTGTCTTTAAATATTGCTGAATTTCTTTTATTTTGAAATATGGTGCCATTTTTTTCACATGATATTTCAGATATATCATTCCATTCATCATCTGTTCCCATAATTGGTGTAATAGGTTGATGTAAACACAATTTTTTTACCACATCAGATATTATTTGTGCAACATAAGGTGCAGAACCACCACTTTGTCCACTATCACCAAATTTATTTACTAATGCAAGTATCTCATCTTTAAACTCCAATACAATGGCATCTTTTATTGTATTTTCAAGAATTTCAAATTCTTTTTCTGATTTAGTCATTCTTCTTTTCATCTATTTTTTACAATATATTCTCATTTGGTTGTTCATATACATAATTCACAAATTTTTTATTTGGTGAATTTAATCTGTGTCTTATTGTTGTTATATGTATATCTAACTTTTTTGACGCTTCTCCTAACGATTGATATAATATACCATCTATATAAAATGGTATATTCTGTATACCATGATATTTACCAACTCTCTTTTTTCTTAATATTTCTTTTGTTTCTTCACTATGATGTTTTCCATAAAATGGATTCTTTTCACCAGTCCTAGTTTTTGCATGTTTGGATAAATTCTCCCTCATTTCTTTACCTAAATCATCACCATATATTTCTTCAAATGTTTTGTCTTGTTTATAATGTTCATTTTCTCTAAAATATTCTGTTGTTCTTTCTGATGCTTTTTGTCTCATCTCATCAGTCCAATTATTACCATAATTTGGATTTTTGTTACCTAACACATTTTCGCTTAATTTTTTCCTTTTTTCAACAGGCATATTTTCATATCTCTCAAGAAGTGATTTTTTCATTTTTTTAATTATTTCTTCTCTATTTGGGTGATTAGATATATTATCTCCACCAGAACTTTCCATAGCAATATTATAAAATAATTCATCATCATTATATTTATCTAAATATGTTTGTTCTATTTCTAATAATTTTTCTACTTCTACATTTTCCAAAATAATATATGAAAAAACATCACCATATTTATTATAACTTCTTTGTAAGTGTATATTATCGTGTTTATTGTGTTTTAATTTTGATTTATGTGTTGAAAATCTCATATTTATATTCTTTGTTGAACCTATATAAAATTTTCCATTAATTTCATTTTTTATCATGTATATGCCAGATTTCATATTCTTTTTATTTTTATATATTAAATATGAAAGTCGTATTTTGGTCTATCTTTTAACTTAAACAGCAACATCCATTTTTATATTAGGATGTGGATCATAATTTAATATTTCAATATCTTCATATCTAAATCCGTAGATATTTTGAATATATGGATTTATTT